>JACCDG010179708.1_pt1 | contig 68382 bp, 66 predicted proteins | sample 7442471 | NCBI WGS metagenome assembly JACCDG01 (sample SAMN15323444, study PRJNA562643) | freshwater metagenome | isolation source: river surface water | place: USA:Blue River Watershed | collected 2017-08-17 | reverse complement strand
GCGGTGTCGCTCCGTCACACTTTCGTGCATTGCGGAAGATTCTCGACTGCAGCCTCCCGTAGGAGTTTGGACCGTGTCGCAGTTCCAATGGTGGGGGTCAGCCTCTCAGCTCCCCTAAGCGTCATAGGCTTGGTAGGCCATTACCCTACCAACTACCTGATACTACGCAGGCCTCTCTAGAAGCGATAAATCTTTACCCCTGAGGGACTATCGAGTATTAGCCAATCTTTCGACTAGTTATTCCCGACTTCTAGGTGAGTTCCCACGCGTTACTACCCCGTTCGCCACTAACCAAAATAATTTCTCCGCATTGATATAATCTCAACTTTAAAACTAACAGGTTCGTTCGACTTGCATGCCTTATCCACACCGCCAGCGTTCATCCTGAGCTAGGATCAAACTCTATTTTAAAATTTACTTACGTAAATCTAGAACGAAACAAAATACAGAATACTATACTTTGTTACTGGTTTTGTTATCTTTTTGTACTTTTCATTTGGACTCTAAAATGGATTCGTATATTGTAAATATACAACCAATTAGGTTTTTGTTATATGCATAACTATTTAGTTGTCAAAGCAACATTCGTTTTTTATAGCTTTCAATAAGTGGACCTTTCTAAAAAGAAAATCCGCCGAAAAAGCAGATATGACTTGCGACTCTAGCCAAAAGGCACAGAGCTAAACTTTTCTTACAAGTGTCATATTATTTTTTCGTTATTGCTTCAGCTATAAAGCAACGTAGGCCCTATTATATACAGGGCGAAAAAGAAGTCAAGTGTTTAGCGACCACAACACTAACGCCATACTAGGAAAGGATAATGTGACATTAAAATCAATAAATCTATTTTTATAAATCTATTTTGTAATAACTGTACATATCTTCTAGTTCAAGAGGTAGGCCGACGAGTTTTAATCTATTAATCCTCTCGTTATATAAGAAAGTTATAAGATGTTTTCTTTCACGATCGGTCGCAAGATGTATTTGCTTGTGGCAACGTGGACACAAGGTTGTATAGTTTGCGAGAACCTCAATTGAACATGAAAAGTCATTACGAAATTCTTGTGGAATAAGATGGTGTAGCTCAAGATAATTTTTTCCACCATTCTTTGCTGTAAAATATATTGAACGACAGTTGTTTATGTTCTCCAAAGCGCAAGTGTGATTACTGAGTATTCGAGCCTGCTTCTTTTTAAGCGCAAATACGGCCTTAATTCTTTGTCTACCAACCTCGCTCGTTTCGTCGATATACGCCTCTGGCACATCTTGTGTATCGATTTGTGCGGCTTGAATACTCTCCGTAATGTCGTCTTCAAAAATGGGAGCCTGAGCATCTTCTAATTCCAAAACATCCTCGAAGACAGCCTCAAATACGTCCTTGTTTTTTCGGAGGTAATTAATAACTGTTTTCTTACTGAGTGAAGCAATATTCTCGTCAAAAATCTCGACTATTTTTGTATAGACACTCTCAAGCGTGATGCTTCTTGTTTGAGTGAACAGGAGTGTAAACAAAAATACACGTGTTTCGTCAACAAGCATTGGTTTAGTAAAATTGCTCGACTTATATTTTCGAGAAACACAACATTTTGGAGCATCACTCCTGAGATTTTGTTCGATGTATGCCGCTAGTTCCTCTTTTTCTGAGTCTGTCGCACGGAGATATGCAGTCAAAAAATCAGCATCGTTGTAGAACGAATGAACGTAAAAGAAATCTTTTCGCAAAAGATCATAGATTTCCTGTTTGCCTGCGGAGAGTAAGGCCGTAGAGCTTCTTATTAGCACTTCCAAACTAACGCCTTCTGTTGCCATTAAAAAGCCGAGCAGGTCGTCTTTTACCCGATGCACGATGTAATTTTTACGATTAAGAAAATAACCGTTGAGTAGAAAAATATAGTTGATAAGCCATTTTTCTCCCTCCGTAAATGTTGTTTTTATAAACGACTCATAGAGAACGCCCTTTGCGGTTTTACTATAAAGTTCATTGCCATCTTTCTTAAAAAGTTTTGATTGAACCATCGGCATCACAAGATGCTTATGGATTTCCTGTTCTGTTGTCTCTTTTTTAGGCCACTGGTCGCGCGGCAGGTTTTCAACTTCGAGAAACTTCTCGAACTGAACCATAAAAGCATCCTGCTTTCGGAAGTTCGTGTTTGTGTACTCGAACATGCGACCGTGTGCGCCATCACCAAGAGAAAAGTGGTCATCATGCCACTCCTCGTTCTGATTTTTTTCGATGTATGTTTCTAGGATACTCATGATTTTACCTTGCAGATATACAGCATTTCTTTGTGATCCTTGAAATCTGTTTTACCACTATTAAACGACTTGTGTTTTATCTCTTTTACAGTGACGTCACCTTTCGATTTGAGGATCTTTATAAGTTGGGCCTTGGATATTTTATTGTTTGAGGCACTGCTCTTTGCTGAATAGGTATTGTTGTAAGATACCACTATCACTCTCGCTTGTAAATGGTCAATTAGATCCTGGAAAACCTGAGGCGCTTTTGCACGAGAATAGTCACTTTTTAAGTGATTTCTCTTAAATTTCATAGAGTTTCCTTCAAACTCAGTCGGCTTATCCCATTGCACGAGATTTTCCAATACATGATAAAAATTCACATACTGTCGGGCATTGTACGGTGGGTCAATATAGGCAATATCGCAGGATATCTCACGGGCAAGTTTATTCGCGTCCATTTTAAAAATAGTTGCGATTCCAGGAAAGTTTTTTAATTCAGGCAGTCTTAAAACCACACCCCTATCTTTCGGTTTTTTTGCTAAAAAATGCTCAAAGTGTCCGACCGTATTTGCTATTCGATCCGCTGTGTACATTAATGCCGTAATCAAAATGTTCTTCTCCCTATTTGTTAATTTTTCTTTCTCGATTCTATCTCGAATATAACCAATCTTTCGTGCGTCCAAATCTGAAAAATATTTACTTCCGTAAATTTTTGAGAAATAATTTTCCTTTAATTTCTTAGCATCAATAGAATTAAAATACTCTGCAAGCTTTTCTATTTTCTTAAAATCAATTTTTTGCTTCCCGAACAATGCACAATAAACAACCACATTTGATTGTAAAATATCGTTCGCGATTACATCCATACCCCTATCAAGCATATACGCTGAAACGACTCCTGTACCAGCAAAAAGATCAGCAAAGACCACTCTATTTTTTATATAGGGGGCTATGCTATCGTAAATATCTTTTAAGAGAGATTTTTTAGTGCCCGTATATCTTCTATTTCCAATCGAAAAACCCATAGAAACTAAAAATTCTTGATCAAGACCTCTCTCTCTTTTGCATTACGATTTATTTTATTATAACTAGAACTTTTGTAGTGATAATCAATATCAACAACATGTAAATCTTTCCTTTGAAAAAGCCAGTCTGACAAAGGTTTATTTACCACACCAACCTTATTCAGTACATTTGAAACAGCAAATTTCTTACTATTTCTATTTAATTCATCGAGTAGTGAGATAAATTCTTTTTCTGTTTCCTCCGTCCAGTTTCCAGCCTCATTATAAACAGCTTTAGTTATAAGATACGGGGGGTCAGCATAGATAAAATCTGCATCTAACAGAATTTCTTTTACTTTACAATCACGAAAGTCTCCGTAAATAAACTCACAATCTATCTCTCGAACACGAGTAATATACTGTTTTAGTTTTTTTATATTGCTTTTATTTAAGTCTGTTTTCCCAACAGGCAAATTAAAATCACCGTTACGATTAAATCGCATATCATTGTTAAATGCGTAAACAACCAACAAATAAAGCATGTCGTAAGCTTCTTTAGTGTTTTTATTTTTTATTCTATTGTAATCCTCGCGAAGTCTATAAAAACCTTTTAAATTGTAATTTTTGAAACCATTATTATCCTGTAAACAACGAAGATCATGATATTTTTTATAGCCATATTTTGCTGAATAAGATAACTCATATTTATTTATCAAGACTTCAAGTCTATTCAAGATAGAATTGAGATTAAATTTTGAAAGATGTTTTAATAAATTAATGACATGCCGGTTATTGTCAATGAATACAATTTTCTTTGCTTCCACGCTCAGTCCAACTGTTGCCCCACCGCAAAACAAATCTACAAAAGTGTTAACATTATTAGGAAAATGGTTCACAAACTGATCAATCAGTCGTGATTTGTTTCCAGTATAATTTAGAGGTGTTTTCATATGACAATTATAACAAAATTTTTTGAAAACATATCCCCATTCCCGTATCTATGAACCAAGTTTTTTCGACCTTATACTCACAATCTTTTTAATAAGCCTCACTGGAAGGGGTTTAGTATATGGAAAACGAATGCAACCTTTTGAATAATCAAGGCCGAGTTTTTTGAGATCTTTTTCAAAGGCTTTCACACCTTCTGGTGTTGGATAGAAACCAAAATGCCCTTTCATTGCCGCGTAGTGCAAAATATTTTTTCCATCAATCTGAAGCGTTGGCATGCCGTAGCGAATAGCTTCTTCCCCTTTTGGCACAAGCTCTTTCACAATCTTTCTCATTTCCCGCAGATACTTCTGAGATCCTTTATCAGCATCTTTAATATATTCCGTAATATTTTTATAGTTTTTCATGTTCATATCCCAATTTTCTACTTATTTCACACTTTTGACAAGTCTAGAGAATTTGCTACTATTTTCTCAGATTCAATATCCCTGGCCAGAAGAATCTCTAGATTACCAGCGGGTAGTTTACGACGTGGCCGCCGCGACGCTAGTGGAGAAAGCTGATAATAGTACGGGTGTATCAACCATGACATCCCGAATCCTTCAACACTTACCACAGAAAAAGCCTCGCGGCTTTTTCTTTTGCCAAAGTTGTAAAAACCCTACTTTTCTATAGGATAGAGAGTAATGATATTCAAAACGATACTTAAAAAAGGAAGTAATCTTGTCTACAAATTACTTCTTTGTCACGTATATAGTAAAGCACGATACAGCAATGTCACGTTTCAGAAAAGTAATTTCTTAATTACTGTTGTTGCTTTTAACAATGCTGACTTGATTAAACTTCAATACACAAAGCTTAAAGAGTTGTTTCGTGAACCATTTGACTATCTTGTTGCTGACAACTCATCAGACAAAAACATTTCAAACAATCTGCGAGATTTTTGCGCACAGCAAAATATTTCATATGTACTCCTTCCTAAAAACCCGCTGACAGGTATGCGTGCCAGTGGATCTCACGGTGTAGCGCTTAACTGGTGTTACAGAAATATTATTCAAACATACAAGCCGACACACTTTGGTTTTTTGGATCACGATATCTTCCCTCTTAGAGAGATTCAGCTTACTCCAAAACTAGATCTTGGTTTTTATGGAGCAGTGCGAACACGCAAAGAGCCGTATTGGTATTTATGGCCAGGATTTTCTTTTTTCACCCACAAACACATGCAAAACTTTTCGGTGAATTTCTTTCCCTACCATGGCGGCCACGATGGCAGCATCTTTCTTGATACTGGTGGATCAAACTACAATACGATATATAAACACCTTGGAAGAACAGGCGTGCGGGAAGCACGCAGTAGACTTATCAATAGAACAACAAACACAGATTTTATAAAAGGAGAAGACTCGAGTCAAACGTTTGAAATTATTGATAATTCGTGGCTTCACCTGCGACAAATCGCATGGCGTGCTGAGTCTTCAAATAAACTAGATGAGCTTGAAGATATCATTTCATCTGCGAAAAAATTTCTATCGTAACGATTGAATAGTTTTGTGGAGCGTTTCGATATCAGCACCTTTGCAAAAGTTGCCTCGCTTTTCAAACTCTTTTCCAAGAAGAGCAAAGTTGTATGAAAGAGTCTCTGACCATTCTTTGTAATAGCTTTCACCGAGCGCATTCCGGTGACTCACCATTCGATCTGGCTCAAGTTCAAAACGACTAAAATTACCGCCTGAAGTTATAACAACCGGTGAATGAACAACGTCTATTAGTGCGCTGTATCTTAGTACTTCTTGTTGAGTGTATTTTTTAGGAGCGACAGAAAGTAGCCTTTGGGCGATTCCTTCGTCGATGAGAAAAAGCTTTGCACCTCTGTGCATGCGTACATACATATGCGTAGCAAAAGACACAGACACAAGATGCGCTATATACCCCCAAAGTTTTTTAGGATTTTGTACGATGAGTAGCAAGAAGCGAAACGCAATGTGCGGAAAGCGACATGTAAACAAAAAAGCTAGAGAAAATCTTTTTCCTCTTAATAGCGTTGGTGGTGCAACATAATATTCTGGAAATGTTTGAAGAAGCTCGCGGAGCATTGATGTTTTTCCAGAACCAGGAAGTCCAAAAAATTGAATACTATTTTTTGACATAGATCACAAAACTTTCAGAGAAATATGAGAGCATGTGAACAAACGTTTTGTTCCATGGCATTTTCAAAATGATACCTTGAAGGAAATTTGAAACAGCACGCATGAGTGAAAAACGAAATAGTTTTCCAAAAATTGCAGGATACACCTTAACGACACGCAACCCTTCTGCTTCTATAAGATGTATCAGCTCAACTATTCCAATTTGTCCTGTGTGAAGTGTTTTTTCTTTTGCTTTATCCTTGTGGTGATAGTTTGGACTTTTCGTCACCAACACAAAACTGCCTCCAGATCGTAAAAGATTGTGTACTTTTCTGATAAAAAGTTTTTTGTCGGTAAAGTATTCAAGATTTCTGATTGACACAATATGATCAAACGAAGCGTCAGTAAAATTACTTTGCAAGAAATCAGTGTTTACGTATGAAATTTTTTCTGAAAATAAAGCAAGTCTTTTCCCTGCTCGCTGTATCATTTCTTCTGAAATATCGAGGAATGTGAGTTTGTCTGCATTGGCTATATATTCTGTAGTCCAAATTGCGTCACCGCCACCAATTTCAAGCACAGACCCTTTGAGTATTTTCAGGTACGGAAGAAGCGCTCTTCTTGTTTGGTAAAAATGTAGTTTTTCGACTGGACCAGCCTGCCATCGGTAGTAGGCATACTCTTTTTCATACTTAGATAAAAAGCCATCGTAATATGATTTTACATAGCCAGGTTCAAGGTTTTTGCCAGAATTCATGCTAGAATCATAGCACACACAACACCAATGATAAAGTTTAGTAGCCTCACACAGAAGATTAACTCCTTCTTCCAACTTGATACAAAAAAGATCGTCGGACGAGCTTCTTATTTGCTTGGCAGTCAGGCTGTCAGCAACCTTCTTTCTTTTGTCGTGGCGATGGCCTTTGCTCATTTTGTGAGTAAAGATTTGTATGGAACATACCGATACATCCTTGGAGCGGTGAGCTTTGTCGGAGTATTTTCACTCACTGGTCTTTCAACGGCAATCATCAGAAGTACTGCTCGTGGGTTTGACCACCTTTATAGTTCGTCGATCAAACGGTCACTCCTATGGTCTTCTCCGGCAATAGTTATCGGCATAGGTATTGGTGTTTGGTATTTCCTACATGGAAACACCACACTTGGTTTTTCAATTACTCTTGGAGGGATTTTGTTTCCCCTTGTCCAAGCACTTCTTCTCTATCGCTCATATTTAAATGGAAAAGAATATTTTCGAGCTTTAATGAAAAGCAATATTGTGTACTCAGTAGCAACTTCTTGTGCACTATTGGCAACTCTCCTCTGGAATCCATCAGTCATTACTCTTGTATGTGCTTATTATCTTTCAAATATAGTCATTACACTCATTCTGACTATTGTCGTTCGAAAAAAATGTAAACCAAACGACGCCGTTGATCCTGGAGCGGGCAAATTTGAACACCATATGAGTCTGATGAATATTTTAGATATTGGGGCTACTCACCTTGATAAACTTATTTTATTTCAGATAGAGGGACCTGTTCAAGTTGCACGATATGTGTTTGCAACCATTGTGCCCGAACAACTACGAAGTGTGGTGAAATATGCATCAACACTTTCAATGCCAATTTTCTCAAGTCTTCCGATAGACGTGGCACAATCAAAAGGTCTGTTTTTAGCTCGAAGACTTTTTCTTGTAACTGTCCCAATGGTGGCAGTGTACATGTTTGCCGCGCCACTCGTATACAAAATATTCTTTCCGTCATATTTAGAAGTAGTTTCATATTCTCAGGTATTTGCGCTCATATTACTCTTTGATGGTGGTATTACAGGAACAGTACTCAAAGCCAAAAACGAAGTAAAGAAACTCTATTTCGTGAATATATTTTCAAATAGCACAAAGATACTTCTGCTCATAGTTCTGGGATTCACCATGGGTATTTGGGGAATAATAATTTCAAGAATTGTAAGTAGAATTATTAGTTTTTTGATCTCTTACGTGTCACTAAAAAATATTCAGTAGTATGAATCAACCTCGCACAAACAAACTTGTTATTTGTATACTCGGTGGACTCACCATACTATTCGGCGTACTCATACTAAAAAACTTTCCAGAGCTTCCCATTGTTTCTGATTCAGAAGACTATCACATCATTGCAACAAACATACTGACGGAACATGCCTACCCTGCGATACCTAACCAAACACTTCTTGTCTATCCACCGTTCTATCCGCTCTTTATCGCCGTGGTATACGCTCTTACTCACGTCGGCGAATATGCATCGGTGTACTTTTTACAATATCTATTAGTCGGCGCTACTGCGATTATTCTTTTTTCAATACTTAGAACACATGTAAAACTTCCACTGATGCCGTCTCTCCTTGCATCTCTCTCTATACTCTTTTGGCCATATTTAGTTTTGTATTCACAACTTATTAGTTCTGAGGTGCTCTACACATTTTTATTACTCCTTTTCTTTACCCTCTTTTTTTCGATAGACAAAAATTCTCGAGGATGGATTACTGTTTTTGCTGGAGTGATTCTTGGGACAACCATACTGACACGACCCGTGGCCCTTCTACTCTTTCCTTGGATATTAATCGGATTATATTTTGTTACAAAATTACCCAGAGTTTTTGGCATATACGTACTACCGTGGAAAAAATATTGTATGGTTTTTGTTATATCAATCATTACATTACTTCCATGGACAATCTACGCCTACAAGCAGTTTGATCGTGTAATCCCTGTTGCATCAAATCTTGGCAATGTGTTTACCAAAGCAAACAAAACATTTGAATACCTTCCAGAAACAGAAAAAACGTCAGTCATAGGAGCAAAAATAAAAAATCTCTATCTTTTTTGGGATCCTGGTGCAAGTGGATACCACTTAGATATTTTGAAAGAAAAATATCCACTTGCTGGCATCGCGGTTGCTCTTTATAAATTAGTATTCTTTCTTATTGTAGCGTTTGGAGCTGTTAGTGCTGTCGTATACCGACACAATCGACTGGTCTTGTATTCCGTTCTTATTATTGGCTATACCTGGGTGCTCCATACGGCGCTATTTCCCTTTCCGCGCTACACATTGCCAATTATGCCTTTTGTGATTATAGTTGCAGTAATTGGCATTACTCATTTTGTCCAATACAGGAAGCATCATGAAAATACTAGTCGCAATACCCTCTCATAATGAAGAAAAGACCATTGTAGACGTTGCACGAAACATTGAACGTGAATCGGTGGGACTCGATACAACTATCGTTGTTTTTGACGACGCTTCAAGCGATCAAACTCCTGCCCTGTTAGGGCAAAACACTATTACGTCATTTCAGATTAAGAAAAGCTTTGGCTTGGGTCACGTTTTTTCAGAAATAACAAAATATTTTCTTGAAGGTCGCTATGATGTATTACTGACGATTGATGGCGATGGGCAATTCGACCCTAAAGATATACAAAAAATTGTACAACCTATAGTGAATGGATCTGCTGATATGGTGACTGGCTCACGATTCATTACAGGTGCAACAACAAAAAATATTAGCCGATTAAAATATATCGGCAATGCACTTGGTGCACGATATATCAGCTCAATCCTTAAACACAGATACTATGACGTAACGTGCGGATTCAGAGCCTACACAAGAGATGCAATACTACGGCTCAATACATTTTCTAATTTTACCTACACACAGGAAGTCTTTCTCAATTTAGGGTTCAAAAAACTTACCATACGTGAAGTGCCTATTAACACAACATATTTCAAAGAAAGAAAATCAAAAATGGTTACGAGTGTTGCAGCCTATATCATCAAGTCTCTCAAGATTATTCTCAAATCAATACTTGTCTATTCTCCTATGAAACTTTTTGGCAGACTTGCGCTATTTTGTTTGTTTACCTCTCTTGCTTCTGGTGTATTTATATTCTTCTGGAACATGTCTGCTGGCACAGTGACTCCATTTAAATGGCTGGCAATTGTAAGTCTTGTGCTCGGGTCGTTAGCTGTTTTTCTATACTGTATTGGTATCCTTCTTCAAATAACATCGAGACTTCAACTCACCCTAGAAGAAACACTGTATTATCAAAAACGAGAAACCTATAAAAACCATGAGTAAATTTTTACATCTCATGAAAACCATATGTACGCGACAAACCTTTTTTGAAGTTGCTAAATATGGAGTGGTAACCGTAGTCAGTTATTTCTTGCTCATTGGTTCAATCTTTCTTCTTGAACATGTTTTGGGTTGGAACGAAAAACCTGCGTATGCTGTTGCCTTAACAGTGAACTACATTTTAATTTATATAAGCTTTAATAAATTTGTTTTTAAGACGACCCACAGTACAAAAATGTTGCGACGCTTTACGATTGTACTCGTGCTGTCATGGATAGCTAATAATATCTTCTTTAGAATTTGGCTTGATGTGTTTTCTTTTCACTACACCCTTGCGGTTATTCTTAACACGGTAGTACTCGGTGGTTTTCGATTTTTAGCTCAGAAATTTTATGTTAGAAAACAAGAATAACATTGCACTCAGCTTTGATGTAGAATTTTGGCACGAAAGCGCGTGGTTGGCACCTTATAGCACCAAAGAGATGATCGCAAAAGATACATTTCCCTCATCAATAGAAAAAATTTTACAAACGCTTCGTGAGAACAACGGACGTGCAACCTTTTTCGTTACGCGAAAAGTTACCGACATTCACCCAGAGATTATACGGCGTATCGTTCATGAAGGTCACGAACTAGGTATTCATGGCCCACAACACAAAAAACTAAAATACTACAACAAAGAAGAGTTTTATACTGACTGCAAAGAACACATGGAACTACTCAAAAAACTCACAGGAAAACAAGTAACAGGATACAGAGCTCCACATTTCTCGTTAACTAAGAAGACGAATTGGCTTTTACCGACACTGAAAAAATTAGGCTTTCTCTATGACTCAAGTGCTTTCCCAAAAAACATGGGAGAATATGGTAACTCAAAAATATCAATACAACCATTTAGAACCGAAGAAGATATATTAGAAATACCCGTTTCTGTGGGAGAAGTATCTGGAATAAGAGTTCCCTTTGCTGGTGGAGTTTATTTTAGATTGTTGCCCTATAAGCTAGTTACTATGTTCCTAAAAAAGATGTTACGAAAAAAGACTACGCCCGTGCTCTACTTCCACCCTCATGAACTAGATACAGAAACTCCACGTATTACAAAGGGACCTTTTTTAAAACGCTACTTAAAATATTTTGGTGTACGAAAAAGCTTTGGAAAATTTGAGAAGTTGGTCAAAGAATACAAAACTGATTCTATTGAAAATATTTTTCTAGTGAATGGAAATCTCGGCAAGTAGCGTATGCTCAAAAACCTTCTCTAGAGGACGAGCCCCGAGGAGAGCGAGATGCGACATGTCGACAGCTTGAACGTGCATTAAAATAATGCCGCTAGAACGTACGTGCTTTCTGGCTTCAGTAATAAATTTTTGAATAAACGGGAGTCTTTTTCTTTGAGACATTCGAGAGACAATTTTTGATACTAAATTTTTAAAAATACTCTTTCGAATGATTGCCTTGATGTTAGCTTGCCACGCTGGCTCAGTACCACCAATTGGAGGATTAAAAATAATCAGATCGTAGGTATCTTGTACGCCCTCAAATAGATCGGAGTAAAATATATTCACCACAACATTGTTACGAGCGGCATTTTCCTGAGCGCAATCAAGTGCTTCTTGATTAATATCAGTAGCATCAACCTGTGCACCAGATTGTGCGAGATAGATCGCCACATAGCCGGTTCCCGTGCCTATATCAAGAATTCTTTCCTTGTGGTATCCATAGGCAACCTCAGCCAAACGCACTGTATCTTTATGAACTGGACTTACTCCACCTCGTTCGACAATATTCATGAGGGTAGTATACATTATTTTGAAAAGTAAAACTTCTAGGGTATAGTTACGTTACTTTATGATAGGTTTTATACTCGCAGGAGGACGTGGGACAAGACTTCGTCCACACACAGAAGAAATACCAAAACCACTGCTAGAAGTAGGTGGAAAAACTATTTTAGGACACCAAATAGAAACTCTGACAAGTGGGGGTATCTCCCCTATTATTATTGTTACCGGATTCTTGTCAGAAAATATACAAACCTTTGTTAGAGAGCATTTCCCAGATGGAAATTTTATATTTGTACATAATGCAGACTACGCTTCATCAAAGCCAGCGTTTGCTATCGTACAATCTCTAAAACATTTAGACGATGACACTGTATACCTTAACGGTGATGTTTTTTACGATCCTCAAATATTAAAGGAAGTGATCCAAAGCAACCATGAATCAGCCACAGCAGTACAACAAACAGACTGGGATGAAGAAGAAGTAAACGTGATTATCGACAACAACGGCTTTATTTCTGAACTTAGTAAAAATTTAACAAAAGAAGAAAGCTCTGGAGAATTTATTGGTATCACGAAAATTGGAAAAAACTTTATCCAGTCTATGAAAGACATAGTAGAAGCTGAAGGAGGAGAAGTGTTTAGACACTCGTTTGCTATTGACCTTCTAAACCAAGTTATCCATAGGTCAGACAACAAGATTTTTGCAGTAGATGTTACTAAGTTTAAGGCAATTGAAATAGATACACCTGACGACCTAGCGAGTGCAAAGGATACGTTCAAAGCCTAACTGACAATGAATAGATTTAAGAAATATTTATATAGAATTGCTCACATTATCTTGTGGATCTTTCCAAGAAATAAAAAACTTTGGGTTTTTATTGGTTGGCATAAAAAAACAGAAGGAGAAGTGTTTGCAGATAACACAAAGTATTTTTTTCTATTTCTAAGTCAAAATCATCCCGAAATAAAATCTATTTGGATAGCAAAAAGTAAAAGTTTGGCAAAAAAACTTAAAGAAAAAGGATACGAATCTTATTATCAAAAAAGCTTTCTAGGAATATTTTACCAGCTTCGTGCGGGATTCTTTGTAATTGACGCATATATGCAACCAGAAAATTATATGTTTTCTGGAAAATCAAAAACCATTCAACTTCTTCACGGAAAAGGTATGAAGAAAAAGGGATATGCTGATAAGCCAAATAAAGTGCAAGATTTTATTTTTAATACTTCCCCTTTTACAGAGAGTATTCTGCCTGAGATTTTTAAACATGGTTCACAATCTTTTATCACGGGCTACTCAAGAAATGATCTCTTTTATAACGAAATTAAAGATTCAGATATTGATACAGACACAAAGATTATTGATCATATAAATAAAATTAAGTCTCAGAAAAAGATTGTCATGTATGCTCCAACATTTCGTCGTGGACAGAAAGAGTTTGACATACATGCGATTTTGCCTGAAAAAGAACTCGTCCAATTTGCGAAAGAAAATAACGTATTCTTCATTTTGAGTTTACATAATAAATATCGATCACAACAGCGTCGTGATCATATTGAAAAACATTTTGGCTTTGTAGAAGAGTCTGATATCTATCCACTCCTTCGGCTTGTAGATATTTTCATTACAGACTACTCTTCTTCGTTTGCGGACTACCTTCTTCTTGATCGCCCTCTTATCTTTTATCCATACGATTTAGAAGACTATGAAAAAAGAGAAGGACTTGTGACAAACTATAATGAGATCACCCCTGGACCAAAAGTAAAAAATCACCAAGAGCTTTTTCAAGCACTGCAAAATTCTCTAGCGCACGACACGTACAAAGATGATCGCAAGCGTGTACGAAACTTGTATCACACATACCAAGATGGTAATTCTTCAAAAAGAATACGGGATATTATTTCCTCCCTCTCATAACAGAGTAATAAAGGTTTCGATACTTTTCTACATGAGCATCAACATTAAATTCTTTGGCTGTTTGCCCTGCTTTCATCTTCATCTTGGTTAACATATTTTCTGATAGCGATGTTATTTTGACTAAGGTGCTCGCTATAGACGCCGGTGTGTCTTCAATAAAATATCCATTTTCTCCATCTTGTAAATATTCAACAATACCTGCAACCCGTGTAGCAATAAGGGGTAGACCAAAGGCAAGACCATTCATCGCTGAAATACAGAAACCTTCTCGAATTGACGTAAGAAGAAAAAAATCTGAAGCAACATAGTATGTGTAGATATCTTGACGTTCACCGAGAAAAATAATTGAATCTTCTATCGATAGATCTTTCGCTAATGTTTTAAGTTTCTCTAGCAAAACTCCATCACCGATAATAACAAGTTTTCCCTTACCACCACCTTTTAGATACTCGGCAAAACCACGAATCATAAGATCATGATTTTTCTGGAGTACCAGACGTGCAACCGTCAAAAAAAGTGGTTCATCATCATGCACCGACAGCTCTTTTCGAAGATGCTCTCTTTGCACTCCAAAAACTTTTTTAGCATGGTCTATTTCGTTAATCTCTACTCCGTTATAAATCACCGTAAATTTATTTCTAGGTATTTTTTCAACTCTACTTACATGATCTGCTACTGTTTGAGAATCAGCAACAATTGTATAGGTAAGAGCAGATAGCAAACGGTTAAGGAGTCTATGGGAACATGGTCTTTTTGTCTCAGTATTATGCTCTGCTGTGATAACCGTAAAAGCAAAAAATGGTTTTAAAATTCTGAGAATTGTATTTGAAAAAAACATTGCTGTTTTTACGATGTCAGGTTTTTCTTTTCTTAAAATTTTTATTAAAGAATATAAAGATGTGAAATCTAAAAACCTTTTAAAATGTAATTTGTACACGGTAACACCTTTTGGAACAAGATTATAGAAATCTCCTTTTGGGAATTGCATAAGCGTAATCAGCACAAAATCAAAATCACCACGCAAGAGATTCATTTGGTCGATAGCAAGCTTTTGAATGCCTCCCACAAGGAAATCATTCATTACAATAACCACCTTTGGTTTATTTTTTATCATATTTTTCTAGAACAAAGAAATAATGATATTTGTTCAAAGCCGGACTAAATTCTTGGAGAATCGTAAATTCTTTTTTTATTTTTTTTCTCACATCATTAAGAGATGTTTGCCAAAAATCAATTTCCCAGTAGTGTTGGTCAGATTCTGCAAAACCAGGGAACCTTACAGGAAAGATGAGCGATATATCAAAAATACTTTTCCTAAAAAGAGTTTGAATAAATGGAATTTTACCCACAATATTAAAACCAGTATTACGACGCGGTAAAGAAATGAGCGTATACCGAGAAGAGGTTCGGGCTAACTCCGATAAACCTTTTTCAAAATCGCCGAAAGGAATATGTTCCAAGACCTGACATGCCATGGTGATATCAAAACTTTTATCAGGAAACGGAAGTGCTCGAATATCTGCGGTAGTATCGGCCTCAACCTTTTCATCAAAATCACATGTGTGCACATCGTATCCCATTTTTTTCAGGAGCGATGATACCACAAAGCTTCCTGGTCCAACCTCGAGTACACTTTTAACGTTAAGATTCTCTATTGAGGAAATTTGGTACGAATAAGAAATAAACCTCGAAAGTGAGTTATATTTCTTATTTTGATAGTGTTTCGTATCGACTTGAGCCATACTATTTAATAGAGGTTATTGTATACCCTAAAGGGGCTGGGTGTCTATCAATCACCCTTTTAGGAATAAAGCTATCGAGAATAAGCGCACATCCATACACAAAAACCCTAATCAACGTAAAAAACATTGCAGGGTGCAATAAGTTTGCACTCGCAGAGAAGCGTTCCCCTATTCGTACTATTCGTACCGAAGCCCAGGAGTGTTCCGACATCAGTGAGGACAATCCTTCGTGTGTTAACCGACAAAAGTCGTGTGGTTCTGGCATCTCATTTGCAATAAATGGAGAAACGCAAATAAAAATTCCGCCAGGTTTTAATACGCGGTGTACTTCTTTCATAAAAAAACTTCTATCTTTTAGAGTGTAGAGCGCATTGATAAACATAACTCCATCGTATGAATTATCTTCGAATGGTAACACTTCATTACAATCTACTTTTTGTGTTTGCGCATCTTTTGGATACAGGTCTGTTTTTGTGAGGCTTATATGCGTTGGTAGTAAGTGCACATATGACGATCCACCAGACGCAAGATCAAGAACGTTGCCTTTCAGAAAGGAGAATTCTTTTGCTAAAGACTCTTCGGTGAGAAATCTAAAGAGTGTTTTTCTATTTAGGATTTTTTCAAAAAATCGGTATACCATGATTTTACTTTAGCATAATAATAGACGCTGTCGGAAACAAGTGTTTTAAATTCAGCGAATGTCGTGTCTCTGCCAACAAAATTTCTCGGCAAGAGCAAAGGGTTACTACCCCTCGTAACTAACCCAGGCAACGTTGTAACAGCTGCATCCCACTTCTCTTCTGACACCACTTCCAAAACCTCTTTCGAAAACTTTCCTCTTGGATATGCCAATATCTTTTTTGTAGGATGTACATTTTGTAAAAATAAGAGGCTTCCCTGAAGTTCTTCTCCTACTTCTTTCGAAGAAAGAGTTGGCAACTCTTTGTGACTTAATGCATGTGAAAGTAATTCAAAGTGAGAAAAACCATTCTTTCTGTGAAAATCTTCAAGAGAAAATATATCGAGAGTTACTCCATCACTTGTGGTAAATGGTTTACCAAGCAGCTCCGGAGCGATAAACATGGTTGCGTTGATTTGATATTTTTGTAAGACAGGCAAAACATTTTCTAGATTGTCTACATATCCATCGTCAAACGTAACCGACACACATGAGGACATGTCTTCCTTTTTAAGGAACCGATCGACAAGTTCTGAGAGAGGAATAATCGTGTACCCAGAATTTTTTAAATAGTGCATTTGCTTTTCAAAAACACCGGGATGGACCGTAAAAAAGCCATTATTAGTAGCCACTGAATGGTACATAAGAATAGACGCCCCTTTTGTAAGTCTCGGATACAGTAGATATAGTAATTTTCTTAGTAAAGATTTCATAATTCTGTAAAAATCTTATCTATTAAAGACGAAAGCCCATGGTACTCTTTGGCAAAGGAAGATACGTCTTCTCTTAATTTTTCTTTTTCTGATTCTGATAATGATAGAAAATGAAGCACCTTTTTTGCTAAATCATGTGAGTCATTAAAAGCAAAATAGAAATACTCAGTTAGATATGAAAAAGATGTTTCCGACCAAATATCCTGACACACAAAACAAGGTGTACCAAGATACATAGACTCTACAATTGTTTTATCAAAACTTCCTGGGGTTGTTGCATTAATAAAAACACTATGACGTTTGAAAAATTCTGAAGTTTCGTGAGGAGAGACGGCTGGAATATATTGTATAAACTCTTGTGGTATTCTGGCAGTCTTTTTTTGTAATACTTTGTAATAATCTTCATCTACCTCTCTTTTTGTGGGACTACCAACAATAGAAAGTTGTATATCTTTTCTTTCTGCCAACATTTCCGAGAACGCAGAAATAATGGTCTCGATATTTTTTACCGGTGAAATACGTCCTAAAGAAAGGATGGTATTTTCTTTTCTGACAACTTCTTTCGAGACCTCTTTTATGTACACACCAACCGGCATGATTTTTGTTTTTTTAAATTTCTTTGTAAAAGAGTCTTTTGATGTACAAAACACGCGATGAGAAAGCATAACCGCTAACCGTGTCAGAAAAGTACCTTGTGGGTGATTTCTCCACATGAAAATCTTTTTACCGAGCATTCTCCAAAGCACCCCACCAAGAAGTACGTATTCTTGATTCATGTGCACAAATACAGAACTATAACGAAACATTAATATGTATCTATAGAAACGTAGTATGTAGTGCATTTTTGAAACACCTTTTTCTTTTCCTAATGAAAAAACTTTTACATTATGAGGTAGATCATACATTCCTTTTTCAAGACATATCACCGTTACAGATTCTGCTCTTTGTGAAAATTCTACAATCCACTGGTGAAAAAAGCCAAGCACCGGATCGTGCATGTCAACTTTTTGTGTAATAATGAGAATGTTTTTTTTCATACCCTTAGCCACGAGCTTTTTCTAATGATTCTTTAAATAGTACTGCGTACGAATCTAAATCTTTTGGAATACGCGATAATACAGTAGTTTTTAATACTTCTACATTTTGCTTCTCCTCCGCCTCATGCAAAGCAACATACGTTATTTTTTCTGATAAAGCAACGCTGTCGTTTTGAGGGAAAATATGAGCATATTCTCTTGGGATAATACCGCCAATAGCACCAACGTCTGTTGTAATAATTGGACAATTATTTAAAATTGCTTCAATGAGCACAAGTGCAAAGCCTTCAAACCAAGAAGCCAAGATGAGTGCTTTAGCGTGTCTCATATAACCACCAACGTCGTTACTCCAAGGAACAATGATGAGTTTATCTTGAACACCAAGTTTTTTTGCCAACTCTTTATACAAAGGTAGTAGCCCACCAGAGCCAAGAAGAACGAGTTTTAATTGTGGTAATGACAAAGCAACTTTTGCAAATCCTTGAATAATTGACTCAACATTTTTTTCTTTTTCGAAGCGACCAACATAGAGAATGTAGTCACCTTCAATATGACGAATAGACTCAGAGCTCATCATACGTGGAACATCAATATAAATCTGAAGGGTGTCTATCGTTCCCTCTAGTATATTGTACTTCTGTACAAGAGAATCTTTTATTCTTGCAGCATCAACTCGTATCCTTCGTGCTGACTTTAGAATAAGACCAGAAAAAAACACTCGTATGCGATCAATAAAAGAATGCTTCACAAAAAATGGGCTCAACATATCCGTATGTACCTGTACATGGAGCGGTTTATTAAAAATTTTAGAGAGTAACCATCCCACACAACCTTGCTCAAAAGGATCCTGTACAGAAATAACCCAATCAGAGGTTGGATCTTTTTTAAGAATTTTATAGCCAACAAAAAAACTTTTTACAAGTGCAAAAAATCTACTCGACACGGAAGTTCCGTGAATAAAAATATTTTTGGACATTTTATATATTCCCCTGTGTCGTGACGGTCTCGCAATAACCATATGGATTTCTTCGCCAAGAGAAGAAAAGCCTAAAAATCGTTCATGTACCGAACTATGAGGTTCAAAAAGTTTTGTATCTGTTCCTATAAATAAGATTTTCATATAAGTTCTTTAAACATCAATTCAAGCTGATCAGCAGTTGTATAGATATTAAATTTTTTTGCATCTTCTTGTGCAGCATGAGAGAGTTTTTTTCTCACATCTTGATTATTCAGAAGAGTGCGAATTTTTTCCGTTAACGAATGAACATCAGCTTCTTGAACCAAGATACCATTCTCTCCATTGTGAATAATTTCATTTAGATTACCAGCATTGAGTGCGACCACAACTGATCCGAGCATCATTGCCTCCACGAGCTGAAATGAGAAGCTTTCAAAGGATGATGGCAACACAAAAAGATCTGACCCGGCGATATATGACAACACCTCTTCTCTTGGGAGTGATCCGGTAAACGAAACTTTTTCACGAACATTATATTCTTTGGTTAGCGCTTCAAGCCTTTCCCTATCTTCCCCATCTCCAATAATAATAAGATTGGCATCGATATTTGAAATAAGTTTAATAAGCAGATCAAATCCCTTCCATGGCACAAGTCTACCCGAAGAAACAATGGTCTTCGTGTGAAATTTTTTAGAGTTAATATTCTGAGGAATACTCACACCGTTGTAGATTCTTTGTAATTTTTCATTACGTACTCCCCACCCTACAACAACACCTCTAAAATAGTCACTCGGTGTAATCACTCTGCTGGCTTTCTGAACTACAAACTTTTGAATAGATCTGAGCAACTCTACTCGAAATCCATATTTCGTTTTCTGAAAATCATCAATACCTTCTTTCACGCCAAATCTTTGAACACCCTGTTCCCAAGCAAAATCACCTGGGACACGAACTACTATCGGCTTTCGGAAAAGCTTTGCGACAAGCATTGTTGGAAGGCCGACACTTACTGTATCTTGTACTAAAACAACATCTGCCCAAAAAACTCTACGACAAGCCTTTATAAAATATAAAATATGTCGTACGACTGTTGGGTAGTTGCGTACAACTCGAAATGGTAACACCTCTACAAGGTGTCCGCGTTTTTGAAGCTCAGCTTCAACCAGCATAGCGTAGGTTGCCGGTCCTCCTATTTCTGGCGGATAGATACCTGTGGCAATTAAAATTTTCATAGGCTTTTCAGATAATGAGTAACGTCTTGTGCAATATGATTCCAATCATACCGAGAGACCACGTTTGTCTTTGCCGCAGACCGTAAGGAATCGGCTAGTTGTTTGTCTTCCAAACGAAGAATTGCTTCTTTTATTTTTTCTGGAGATTTTGGTGGAACAAGAAGTCCGGTTACACCATCCTGAACAATATCAACAATGCCACCTACTGGCGTAGCAATGACAGGAAGCCCAAACGCCATTGCCTCTAGAAAAGAATTACCGAGCCCTTCTGAGAGAGAGGTTCGAATAAAAATATCTGAGACAGAAAAATAGAGAGGGATTTCGTTGTGAGGTAAAAATCCGACAAAAGAAACTCTTGAAGATACGTTAAGCTCTTCTGAAAGTTTTATCAACTCTTCTCGCAACTCACCATCACCGATAATGAGAAATTTATACTTTTCAGGCAAATAGGACAGGGCGACAATGACATCTCTCATACCATTTTTCAGAACTAACCGTGAAGTAGTAACCAAAACAACATTACCATCTTGTATACCTAATGTTTCTTTGAGTGATCTTTTCTCTTCTTCTCTCATATCATTTCTGAAATTTTCAAGATCAACTCCGTTTGGTAACACGTGTATATTGTTCCCACCCATAGAACGTGCAAAGTCAGCAAGATAGTGAGAAATTGGCAATATCATATCAGCCTTTTTAAAAATGAGTTTAAAAAGTGGATACACAAAAAACACTCTTTTTCGTATGTACGAAATTGGGTCACCTTCTTGGAGAGTAAGTAAAAATTTCAAAGATGGCATACGTAGTTTTAACAAAAGAGCTCCAAAACCTGCGTAGTTTGCCATAATTGACCAGACAGTATGATAAGGGTGCTCTTTAAAAAGCGATCGACCCTTTCTGTAGACAAGCAGTGGGAAAAAATATTTTTGCAGATTGAATAAAAATTTTCCTATACTATTTTTGTGATTCACTCTAAAACCGACTCGAATAACACGTATATTCCCAACCGTTTCAACTCTTTTGTCCGAAGACCCGATAAGTGTAATCATGTCAAAAGAAACAACAGGGCTTCGATCTGTTATTTCTTTCACCGCAACCTCTGCTCCACCAACAAACTCTGGGTAATAGACCAACGAAATAATGAGTGTTTTTTCGGCCATAAAGATACTCAAATAATACCTAAAAAATAAGGTTTTTACCATCATTTACATTTGACAAATTTATGTTAGTATAGTATTAATGATTTTACAGAAAAAACTTTTTATTTTTCTAGGAGACCTCATTGCCTTAGCCGGTTCTTTTTTTATTACCCTCGCTATTAGTTTTCCAAAAGATTTTTCATCTCAGATTGGGATTCATATTGGCCCATTTGCTTTGATGTACGCAACTTGGCTAGTTGTAATCTACATCTTTAATCTCTACGATAATCAAAATATCAGACCGACCGTACTTACCCTTCAGAAAATAGCATTGGCTCTCCTGGTTTCAGGACTCATTGGCATAGCAATGTTTTATCTCTTCCCTATTTTTGAAATTACCCCAAAAAGCAACCTCATCATTAACATCTTGTCATTTGGCTTGCTCTTTATTGGATGGAGAAGAATTACATCAAGCATCCTATCAGGGCAGCTCGTAGAAAAAGTTGCAGTGCTTGGCACACGAGAAGAGGCACGAGAAGTTTTTGACACCCTGAGTCAGAAAAATAGCGTCGGGTACAAAGCTGTGATTATCAGTGAGTCGATCGATGAGATTCTTGCTTCTGATTCAAAGATACACAAAGTGATTATTGCAAAACCTATCGATACTCACATACTCATGAAAATTACCAAGGGTGGTCTTCAAACTATGACACTTCTGAATGCATACGAAACAGTATTTGAAAAAATACCAGTAAGCCTGATGGATGATGACATGACCGTTATCATTCTATCGAAAGATAAAAACTTCTTTTATAGATGTGCAAGTCGACTCCTTGATATACTTGTCGGACTTACATTGATTGTTATTACCCTACCAATCACGATTATTTCTGCAATAGCTATTAAAGTAGAAGATCGAAGAAATATTTTTTATACACAAAAACGTGTTGGAAAAAACAGTGAGCATTTCTTAATCTGGAAACTTCAGTCAATGAAACAAAACGCTGAGACAGACGGTGCTGTGTGGGCAGACAAAAAAGATTTACGCATTACAAAGTTCGGAAACATTTTAAGAAGTCTTCATATTGATGAGATTCCTCAAATGATTAATATTATCAGGGGTGATATAGCACTTGTGGGACCACGACCTGAACGACCAGAGTTCGTAGAAAATTTAGAGAAAGAGATTCCCTATTATTTTTTGAGACACTCTATTACTCCAGGATTCACTGGATGGGCACAAATTAAATATCGCTACGCACGAACCGTAGATGATTCTCAGGATAAATTTGAATATGATCTCTATTACTTAAAAAATAGAAATATCTTTTTAGATATTGGAATTCTTTTTAAAACTGTCCAAATTATCTTTACCCACTAATACCGTGTAGAGAGCTTCTGTCTCCTTCGAAAATTTTAGAAGTGTAAACTTTTGTTCAAACTTAACGCGAGCATTGTTACCAAGCTCGACTAGCAAAGACGGATTATCTGCCATCTTCTTCAAAAGAGCGGCCACTTTTTCTGGATCATTTTCAGTTAGAGCGCCACATGAAGCATCTATTTGTTCAGGTATTCCCCCAACTGAAGATGCAATGACAGGAAGGCCTGCAGACATTGCCTCCAAAATAGCCAGCGGAAAGCCTTCATGTTTTGAAAGCAAGATGAATAGTTTTGCTTTTGATAATTTTTCTTGCACCATTTCTTGGGATAAATTTCCAAGCAATGTTACTCTATCCTGCATACCAAGCTCTTGAATTTTTTCTTCAATAATTTTGCGAAGAGGTCCGTCACTAATAATTTGCAGATGCAAATTGATACCAGATTTTTTATACGCCTCAAGTAGTAAAAAATATTCTTTTGGATATGCCAACCTACCATTAGTGATTAGAATATCTTCTTTAACGGAATGAGTAAATGGATTTCTTGGAGCTCCGTTGTAAATAGTTTTAAGTTTATCGGGTGGTGCGATCCTGTAGCGGAGCGCCAACTGCCTATCATATTCCGAGACACAAATAATTTCATCTACCCAACGAGAGAAGAAACGCTCGCTCACCACGCCAATGATTTTTCGAAAAAGTGATGCACCGTCAGTAAAGGCCCAGCTATGAGCAGTAAAAATTGTCTTTACTTTTCCTTGTACAGCAAGACGAGTAATAGCGCCCGCAAATGAACTATGACAATGAACAATGTCTGGATTAAATTCCCGCACTATTTTTTTAATTAGGAAAAAAGATTTAAGTATACGGATCGGATTAAAAGAATTACTAAAATATTTATTTTCATAAAACCTAACACCTATTGTGGTGGTTTCGTGCTCAAGCCAGCCCCCAGGACTTGAGACAATCGAAACCGCGTGACCCGAGTCTTTCATATGTTTTGCAAGTAAAGCAACGTGTACTTGCGCCCCACCTATTTCAGATTTGGTTATCGTATAAAGTATTCTCATACACCACATTAGATCTGATTAAAGAAGTAAAGATCTATTTCTGGAAACGTTTTTATCGAATCTTCTATGTATTTTTCTAGTCGTAGTGTTTCAACAACCTCCGCATTCATTGCTTCTGCTTTTTGAACATATGCACGTGCTCCTGCAAAATCACGTCGATACAGAGCAATCACCGCCTTCATCCAATATGGTTGTGGATATTTATCACTTATCGCGATTGCTGTGTCTAAAACGGCATCCGCGTCAGCAAGCCTGTCAACGCCAAAGAGCATATGGTAAATATACATGTCGGCTAGATTAAGGTGTGGACGAAACGTTCCTCTATTATTAGCCACATATTCCTCATAGCCTTTTGTTATAACCCCAAGCTCTTCTACTAACAATGTAACCTTTTCTGGATTTTCTAAAATGACAGGACTTTCAGCAATTCCTTTTTGGAAGTCAGTTGATGTTCGCCATAAAATACCAGCCCTATCAACCTTTGTACTAAATAATTCTTCATAGAGTGGAATCCTTTTTTCTGCCGAACCAACTGTTCTAATCTGCCCATTAACGCTTTGTACTTTCCAGAAAGGAAGTATCCCAAAGAAGAGCGACCAACCAAAATAGACAATACAAAAAGTACCAGCAATATATTTAAGAGGCTCTGAGACACTTAAAGTTTTTTCACCATTTGTCTTATGAACAACGTAGATAGTAAGAGCCAACATCAATGCAAGCATTGGATACGAGATCGTAGTATCAAAAGCAGTTTGAAGTTCAAGGAAGTGAACAAAGAAATACGTAATGAGGACAGAAGCAAGCACACCATCATGTCTGTCTTTTGTTGTAAGCAGCACACGAAGTAGCAGAAGAAATATCACAAGATATATCACTATGTAAAAAACAATACCAAGATATCCTGTATCAACTCCTTGATCCAAAATAATATTGTGAGCCCGATCAAACCAAGGTTCATTACCGTAACGCTCTGTCAAAAATCGAATATCAAAGTTTTGCTGAAATGCCGTTGGGAAATTGTCTATTCCCCACCCTGTTATTGGTTTTTGAGAAATCGATTTTTCTGAAATCTCCCACATTAAAGGTCTGGCAAGGGTTGATTCTTGTTCATATATTTTTCTAACAGCGGTGCCAGGAGTTAGTAATGAATACGTAACATAGCCCAGCACTCCCAAGGAAACAACAAAAAAACCAATACCAACTTGTTTCTTGGTGCGATTATTTTTAATCAAAGAGATGAGCCAGATGACAAACAAAATGCCAAGTGCCGCAAATAATGCAATTGATGAAGCCTTGGCGGCACCAAGAACACTCGTCACCCCAGTGTATAGTCTTGTGAGATTTAAAAGAAATGGATTAAGAACAATTAAAAAAGGTAAAGCGTATTCATGTGTGCGTATTTCACTTTTTGTTTTTGAAAATAAGTAATACAAAGAAAGTAAAAGCGCGCCCAATAAGTACATAGCTGCAAACGAAGAGTTACCAAACATAAATCCATCATAAGGATTTGAAAGAAAAAGCACCTTAAACCCTTGAGGGCCTAACAATGAACATATTGAATACAGTGCAGAGGTATATAAAATAACCTTTAGCAACTTTTCCCTACTTTCTTTGTGAGAGACAATTTGTATGAGAAGAAACACAAAGAGAGCTAAATGTGTTAGATAAAAGAGTCCAGAAGTTCGTTCGGCTCGAGACCAAAATGATGCATGAAAATCAACTCCCAGCAAAGCAGAAACAAAAAGGTACGCCAAATATACTCCACAAAGTACGAGAAGTGGAGACTTGAAAAATGTCACATTATTTTTTTTATAGAAAAGATGTACACCTAAAAAGATAGCAAGAACCGCGGAAACAAGAGTCAACAGGAGAAATCGTGAAGAGGATCCTTGATAAAGAAAGGTTCTAAAGATAAAAAATGGAAATATGGCAAAAAAACCATACACACCATATTCTAATAGCGTAACAAAACCACTTTTTCTATTTTCTAATATCATGCTCGTATTATACAGAAAAGAAAAGCCCGGCGCCAAGGCGCCGGGCTCAACATCATGGAACCGATGAAGAACGAGTATTTGTGGGAACAATCCCACCAATATTACCAAGAATTATGTCTCGGTCGTTCTCCCCTCCAGTGTATTTTACTACACCGTCCATATTCACGTCGGCTGGCAAATACCCACCTGTCGTGTTTGTCGGAACAACACCCCCAATGCCCTGCAGAACAATATCCCGGTCATTTTGTGTTCCGGTGTATTTAACCAATTTGTCCTGGTTGATGTCACCATCCCATAAACACCATGAGGTGTCGACTTGTTTCCGTGCATCTTGTCCAAACACAGAAGTAGTGCCACTTGTGAAATCAATGGTGTCTTCCAGATTAACTGGTGTTGCCGTCATTACCCCAAGATGGTTGCGATGTCTTAGTGCAACGTAATACATTCCTGTAGTAAGATCGGTCACCAGAGGATGTATCCCGTCGACGGTGACAAGTTTTCCGTCCCTTCTCATGAGTGCGGGCATCGAACGCACTACGGCTTGGGTATTTTCTGAACTGCGTAGTTCAACAACAACCCAATCAACAATAGCTGTGTCTCCTGAGGCACTGAGTACCTCTGAAGTGGTTGTCTTGAAAAAACCATATGGGTCCATCAGTGGTAGTAATCCCTGTAGACGCAAATCATCACGCATTAAATCTGTACTATCGACAAACGGACCAGACAAACAAGCTCGAAGATGTAGTTGTCTTGAAGGGACTACTGAACCGAAGATGGCGACGCTGTCAGTTGTAAATAATCCTTCGGTATCAGAAATTGCTCCATCACCATAAATACGAAATGTCACCTGTTCGAACCCATTTGCCGTAAAACTACTTAGGGGTATTTGGTATTTGTGCCAAAAAGTGTCAGCCTGGTTTAACAAAATACTGCTAATCGGGAAAGTGTACGAATCTTTGTGAGAGCGAAATTCAAACCTTTTTGGTCCAATAATGTTTCTTTTGCACCAGAAAGAGATAGAATCTAAGTTCATATACATCCCTGTGTCTACAAAAAAACGAAATTCAATCCAATTTTGGTAAGTATGAATACTAGAGTCAGGCAACCAATTAAAGACTGAACTAGCCCAGTCAGACTGATTTCCAGAAACTCCCGCACTATAATAGTTACCATTCAAGGGAAACAAATTACTATAGGCAACAGGGTTTACCTGAATTGAGATGTCTCCAACAAACGTGGGATTGAGTGTTGATTGTCCATCAACTTCAAAATCCCAACGAATGAGAGTTTGAGAAAAGACAGTAGTGTTACAAAGAACAGACAGAGCTAGGAGTAGGGTTTTCATGAGTTCCTGTTTTGTTTACCTGTATACTAGCATTTTTATACAAAACAAAAAACCGCCTTTCGGCGGTTTTTTGCGAGCTTACACTCAAGCTATAAGTCTAAACTAAATAATTAGTTAAGAGCTTTGTAGCTTGTCTTGAATGAATCAAGGTTTGAAGTGTAAGTTTGATCTGGAGTTGCATCATCATCAGTATCCCAGTCAAATCCTCGTAGAAGAGCTCGGTATTGACCTGCTGTTCCAGCTGTTGGAAGCTGTACAGTTACAGTCATTTCGAATGTCTCTTCTTCACCATCTTCAATCAAGTAGTTTCCTACGTTTGTCATGTCGTCATCAGTTGTGTTTACAATTGTAGCTGAAACACCTCCGATTGTAGCTGTACCTGATCGTTCTACTCCTGCAGAGAACCCTGTGTTACCTGTAGTTAGAGAAGCACCAGCTAGTGAAGATACATATACTGCGTCTCCCATAGCCTTAACTTTGAACTTGATAGTGAATTCACCAAGGTCATCGTTTGTTGAGTTTCCTGTTGTTACAGAAGCTGATGTAGAAACTAGAGATACTTGAACTCCTTCTGTTCGGAATTCTTGTGCTTCTCCTGTTGCTGTACCAGATTTTTCTGAAGAATCAGAAAGTTGGTCACCTTCTTCGTTTTCAACATCCATCAAATCTCTGTTGTCTGCTGTAACGTTTGCTTCTAGAGAGTCTCCTTCAGCAAATGTTGAACCATCGAGGTCTGTAATATCAGCTAGAACTTCAAATTCTAGTGTATCTCCAGCTTCGATATCTAGATCAAGGTTATCGAATGTTACTGAACCTGAAGCACCATCAGCAATAGATGGAACAGATTCTGTATATTCTTCACCGTCGATAACTAGTTTAAGTGATTCAGCAATCACGTTGATGTTTGCACCAACTGGACTAAATGTTACTGGCATTTCGTCAAGAACTACGTCTGAATTACCTTCTAGCTTAAGTTTTCCTTTGAGGAGAACTACGTCGTCTGTTGATGAAGAATCATCAACCATAACAACTTGAGCTTCTGGTGTATCAGAGTCTGTAGAAATCTTGAGTTCTGTATCAGCAGCAGTTGAGAATGAAACGAAGTTCATAGGAACATCCATTCCATCTAGATCGTATCCAGTTTCAGTTGTAACAACACCTGAACCATCTACGAATCGTACGTTTTCAACGTCAACTGTCCATGAGTCTCCTGAAATATCAGAAGAATCAAGAGAGTTTACAGCTGTAACAGCAATGATGAACTTTTCAGTATCATCAGATCCAACAACTACTCCATTGTCTAGAGCCATTGTTCGTGTGTAAAGATCTGAACTGTTCTTTGAGAAATCATCAGCATCAGCTTCTGCAACTTTCTCTCCGTCAAACCAGATAGAAACTTCTTCAACGTATCGATTTAGTCGAGTTGAACCTGAGTTTCCTGCTGGATCAAAAGATACTCGAACAGAATCAATTTCGATGTCTCCATCGTTTGAAGCTTCGATTTCAAATCCAAGAACTTCTACATCTTCTTCACCTTCACCAACTTCTTCGTTGTTGTATTGTGAAAGTTCACTAACATCGTTAATTGTTCCAAAGTCTCCATCAAGATCTGCTGAAGATCCTGGTGTAGATGGAGTAGTTGGGTTTGTACAAGCGTTTGCAAGAGCAGCACCTGTCATTGGACCTACAACTCCGTCAGCAGCTAGGCCTTTTGATGCTTGGAAAGCAACAACCTTAGCTTTTGTCATTGGACCGAATTTTCCGTCAGCTGTAGCACCTACAACTGATTGCATAGCCATAACTTGTGTACCTGTTGAACCTTGTTTAAGGGTTACAGAGTGCATATAGCAAGCAGCATTAGCAGATGAAGCAAAACCAGCTACAAGAAGAGCTAGGGCTGCAACACCAGCAAAAGATTTTTTTAATGTGTTAACCATAATATAAATTATCGTTATTAATAAAGAGTGAAGGTTATATCTTTTATTGATACCTCCCACACTTGTTCTTACATACTTTGTAAAATATTTCTATCCTACAAAGCGCCACCTCGTTTTGAAATTCTCCAAAACATAAGGCATACAATTTATCAAAGATAAATGTGTACCTGCCTTGTCGACACGGCGGATACCGACCATCTGAACGTAAAATACAAAACACATAACTTTTATTCACATAAAATTTGCGTGTCAGATTAAAGTGATTTTTGAAAAAATCACAAAACCTATATTTTATTTTCAATGATCAAGTTTCCTCGATAAGAAAATAAAGGCAATTTATTTTTCAAACCGATGAATAATTTCAAACCTATGTTAAAAACACGGGCATAAAAACTACTCGGAATCCATTGTAACTTTTTGAAATACAAGACTCCAAAAAGCTTTGTGGATAACCAGACGATACACTTCGCTTTCGCAGAGAGTCCGTCGGATACTACATAATCGCATATTTTACGCAAAATTACAATAGAATAGATTTTAAAGTAGCTTTACAAAATCTATGCGATTCAGTACTAGAGACGAAGCAAAGTGAGCCTTATTACACCCATAATAGTTGACATAAGCTCAAGAAATATTTCTTATTAGTTTTGACTGAGTGAGTATTTACTCCAGCGCTTCTCCCCTACACGCTTAAGAATATTCTCATCTACAAGAGCGGTAAGCTCTCTTTGGATTGTCTTTGAAGAAACATCGGGAAATGATCCCATAATGTCTTGTACATTTACTTCCCCTTTGGTTTTAATAATTTCAAGGATTTTTGGCTTTCGTTCTGAAGATTTAGGTTTTGATTCTTTAAATTCTAGTCTAGTGGCATTACTCACCCCTATTGACTGTGAGATTTGAGGTGGCTTTTCTGTCTTCGCAACAGCGTGAGATATTACTTTCTCATTAGAGACATTTATATTGTCCGATACAACATCTTGCTTATAAGAGACATCTTTCGTATCGAAAAGATTTTTTGATAGAGTGATTTGACCCGATAAACTTTCTCCAATTTTTAAATCATCAATTTGTGAGAATCCTTCCCTCTTTTGTTTATCTTTAAGCGATGAAATAAGTTCAATTAAAACTCCTTTGAGTACTCGTGCATTCATATCAGAAATAAAACCTACAGAAGATGAAACTTCAATAAGAGAGACCATTTCCCATGCAGTACTAATTGCCCGAGCAACCATAAAATAGACGTCGCCGGAAAAGGCGTGATTCATAGATCGTGTTTCGCCGATCAGATCAATACTTCGTTGACGGATTCTCTGTCTCATCGGGTCAGAGACATCTATCAGGTCAGTTACCATATAGAGCGCTGTACCGATTTTTTCTGCTTTCTTAGAGACATTCATAAAGACTGCCTCATGCGAAGGTTTTTGTCCTATATTCCTTAATTGATTTTGTCCTTTTTCAGTGTGTGAATTTTTCATGTCTCTTTAAATTAGTTGTTTAACCATCAAAATTTATATGTCCATTATAGCCACCTACTAAAAAAAGACAAAAGTGTCCACCTTCATAGTACAGAGCTTTGAGACTGTCAAATGCTATACCCAAAAAAGATTACAAATAAACACTATTCACATAGAAAGAAAGGTTTTGCGTGATACAATGTGTGCATCTATGGGAAGAAAATCAACAAAAAATAAGCCTAGTCCTAAGAAAGATTTAGGAAAGAAAAAAACATACAAAAACGAGGAAGTGCTTGAATCAGAAATGTTCGGCATATCGCTACGACCAGAAACAAAACAAACTATCTCAATTATCGCTCTGTTTGTTTTTTCTCTTTTTTTTATTCTTGCTGGATTCGGAGCTGCGGGGGTTGCAGGAGACTTTGTTTTCAAAAATCTTAAAAAACTATTTGGGGTTGGGTATGCACTACTCCCTATTATTTTAATGCTTGTAGGTCTTTCGATTTACAAAGCAGAAAAACAAAAAGTTGGTATCGTGAATGTGATCGCTTCAACACTCTTCGTCCTTGCTGGTCTCGGTTTTATCAGTATTGTTGCGGGAGTAGACAATGCCGGAATCCTTGGAAGAGTTTCGGCGTGGCCATTCCTCAAACTCTTCGATATATATATTGCGGCACTCTTTCTTCTTGCTCTTGTGTTTATCTCCCTCATTCTTCTATTTGAAGAACGACTGAGTCTTCATTCTATCAGCGCATTTATACGAAGACTTTTTGGTAAAAAAGAACAGGCTGAAGACGAAGATAATGTTGATGAATTTTACGAAGACGAAGAAACATTTGACGATGAAGCTCCTGAAGATGAACCAGTAGATGTTCCTGCGCCCGTGGTCGCGGCACCTAAAAAAGAAGAGAAAGATTCATTTGGTATGATGGCAAACTTTAAGTCGTCTGGAGAATACAAGGCTCCACCACTTTCGCTTCTCAATAAGAATAATGACAAGGTTGTTACGGGAGATATTAAAGCAAACTCAGTGATCATTAAAAGGACACTTGCAAACTTTGGCATCGATGTAGAGATGGACGAAGTCACTGTCGGGCCGACAGTGACAAGGTATTCTCTGAAGCCAGCACAGGGTGTAAGACTTTCAAGAATCAGTGCACTCTCAAATGAACTTCGTCTTGCGCTCGCTGCAAAAGCGATCCGTATTGAAGCGCCGATTCCTGGTCAATCTCTTGTTGGTGTTGAGATTCCAAATCAAGTCAAAGCGCTCGTAGATATTCGAAGTCTTATTGCCGATGAACTATTTCAGAAAAACCCAAAACCTCTTACGGTTGCACTCGGTAAAAGTGTTTCTGGAAAAGCACACTACGCAAACATTGCCAAAATGCCACACCTTATTATCGCCGGAGCAACGGGTGCCGGTAAATCTGTGGCAGTACACGCGCTTGTCAGTTCCCTACTCTATAGAAACGGCCCAGAAGATCTACGATTTATTATGATCGACCCAAAGAGAGTTGAGCTTACCCTCTACAACAACATTCCTCACCTTCTCACACCTGTTATCACTGAACCAAAGAAAGCAATCATTTCTCTCAAGTGGGCTGTGGGAGAAATGGAACGACGATATGATATTTTAGAAGGTCACGCGGTACGAGATATTGAATCGTATAATAAAAAGAAAGAAAAAGATGCTGAGATGGAGAATATGCCATACATCATTATTATCATTGATGAACTTGCCGACATCATGATGAGCTATCCCCGAGAACTCGAGGCCGGTATTGTGCGACTTGCACAAATGTCACGAGCTGTCGGTATTCACCTTATTCTTTCTACTCAAAGACCGTCGGTAAACGTCATTACTGGTCTTATCAAAGCGAACGTACCAGCACGAATCGCTCTTCAAGTATCATCACAAATAGATTCTCGAACCATTCTTGATGCTGCTGGCGCTGAAAAACTTCTTGGTGCTGGAGACATGCTCTACTCTTCTGGTGACATGAACCAGCCGGAAAGAATCCAGTGTGCATTTATTTCAGAAGAAGAAGTAAAGAAGGTTGCCGGATATTTGAAAAATCAATACAAAGACGAACTTCCTGACGACATTAACTTAAGCGAAGTTGGCATCAGTCGTGAATCAACGATCTTCGATAGTGGAGACTTAAGTGACGGCGACCAAGATGATCTGTTTGAAGAAGCACGTGCGATTGTAATCAGTAGTAAAAAGGCTTCGACATCATACCTTCAAAGAAGGTTAAAGATAGGATACTCACGAGCAGCGAGACTCATCGATGAACTTGAACAAGCAGGTGTCGTGGGAGAAGCAAATGGGTCAAAGCCGAGAGAAATATTAGTAAGCGGAGGCAGTAATATACCGAATGATTATGAAGAAGAAACTGAAGAAAATTTTGGAGACAGCGAAGAAGAGGAATCTCAAAAAAACTATTAACTACACACTAGTAGTTGGGTTTTTCTCATTCATCGTCATATACGCGATTATCAATACACGTTTTATCTCTCGTGGTATTGCGCTGACGGTACGAGGACTCGACAATGGCGCCGTTTACAGTACCAGCACGCTTGATATTACTGGCAACGCAAAACGGGCAAAACACGTACTTGTAAATGGACGAGAGATTAATCTCGACCAAGAAGGAGAATTTAGCGATGTATTGGTCTTGCTTCCTGGTTATAATATAATAACGATAAGCGCAGAAGATAAGTTTGGAACCATTACAAAAAAGACGTTTGATATTGTACGAAAAGAAGAAATTATCAATTTAGAGAGTTCGTCATAGAGCTCGTGATATTGTTTATGGCACTAGCAAAAAAGAAAGACAAACCAGTAAAGAAAGTTGAAGAACGAGGAGATGCAGACACCACAAAGAAAAATGTTCTCGACACCATCAAAATGATCCAAACAAAATTTGGTGAAGGATCAATCATGAAGATGGGCGACTCTCCGAAAGTAAATATCGATGTAATCCCTACTGGGTCTCTTGGACTCGACGCCGCGCTCGGTATTGGTGGCGTTCCTCGGGGCAGAATTATTGAAATTTTTGGACCAGAATCTTCTGGTAAGACTACCCTATCGCTCCATGTTGTTGCAGAAGCTCAAAAGAAAGGAGGTGTCTGTGCGTTCATCGACGCTGAACACGCAATGGATCCTGACTATGCGGCAAAGCTTGGTGTAAAAATTGATGAACTTCTTATTTCCCAACCAGACACAGGAGAACAAGCACTTGAAATTGCAGAGAGTTTAGTTCGATCTGGAAGTATCGATGTTATCGTTATCGACTCGGTAGCAGCCCTCACACCAAAAGATGAAATTGAAGGAGATATGGGAGCTCATCATGTTGGTAAGCAAGCAAGACTTATGTCTCAAGCACTCCGCAAACTGACTGCTCTTATGTCAAAGACAAAGACTGTTGTTATATTCATTAACCAAATTCGAATGCAGATTGGTGTGATGTTTGGAAACCCAGAAACCACAACAGGTGGAAAAGCTTTGAAATTCTACGCATCAGTTCGAATGGATATTCGAAAGATCGCTCAAATCAAAAAGGGTGAAGAAGTTGTCGGTTCTCGTACCCGAGTAAAGGTAGTAAAGAATAAAGTTGCTGCCCCATTTAAACAAACTGAGTTCGATATCATTTACAACGAAGGAATTTCTCTCGAAGGTGAAATCCTTGCTTTAGGAGAGAGTATGGGTATTATAAAAAAGTCTGGAGCTTCATATAGCTACCTACCAGGTAAGGACGAGAAGGCAGAGATAAAACTTGGTCGGGGCTACGATGCAACACGGCAACTATTAAAAGATAAAGAATTTAAGAAAACTCGCGAAGATATTCTCAAGGAAATAAAGGCGGGGCTTAAAGATTTGTAATATGCTCGACTATAACGAAATACGCGAACGAAAAATCATTATTCACGAAGGTGAACCATGGGAAGTACTTGATTCCCATGTATTCCGAAAACAACAACGAAAACCGGTAAATGCAACCAAGTTAAAGAATCTCATTTCTGGTAGAGTGTTGGAATACTCATTTCACGTATCAGAAAAAGCAGAAGAGGCTGATATTAGTAAACGACCTGCAAAATATATCTTTGAAAAGAAAGGAGAATATTGTTTCTGTGATCCAAAAGATCCTAAGAATCGATTCTTTCTTGGTGCTGATATTCTTGGCGATTCAATGAAATGGGCAAAAGAAAATAGTGAACTGGAACTTAAAATCTTTACTGACAAAGAAGGCGAAGAACGCATTGTAGGTGTCAGTGTTCCAAACAAAGTTTCCCTACTAGTAACTGAAGCGCCACCAAATATCAAAGGTGACACAGCAACAGGCGGAACAAAAGTGATCACCCTTGAAACAGGAACAAATATAAATGCTCCAATGTTTATCAATGTCGGTGATCGAGTGATCGTAAATACCGAAACAGGACAATACACAGAACGAGATAGTAATGCATAAAAAGAAAAAAGCCCGCGCACTTCTGCGCGGGCTTTTGCGTGTGGCCCTACATCACAGTAACCCTCGTTTCAACGAGATCATCCATGAGTGGTCCAACAGAGATCACATCAACGTGTTGCCCGAGGCTCTCTTCCAGAAAGGAAATGAACTGAAACAAACTTCCATTGATGTCAGTGTCTTTTTTCACTCCCTTTACATCGAAAGGTTTGAAGGTTTTCCATTCGGTTGGTTTACCGTCGGAATCCTTACGTACACACACGAGAACCTCTGAAACAACTTTGGCTGATAAAACATCAACCTTGGTCATGTACAGTTTCGTTGCTCCAGTAAGCTCGATGGCATACTTGAGGTCTGGCAAGTCAAGCCAGCCAATCCGGCGAGGTCGCTTGGTTGTGGAACCATATTCTCCACCTGCTTGCCTGATTTTTTCGGCCAGATCACCTTCGATTTCAGTATCGAAAGGCCCGTTACCAACCCTTGTGCTATAGGCCTTGAAGACCAGAACAACCTCTTCTTGGGTTGTTAATCCTGGCGGAAGACCAATTCCACCGATCGCTGCAGAAGGCATGCAATCTGAAGAGGTTACGAATGGATACGTGCCAAAGGTGTTATCAAGCATTACTGCCTGAGCCCCTTCTGCTAGAATCCTTACGTCTTTCTTACCCTCCAACACTTTGTGAACATCTCCGTCACGGAGAAAGAAGTTCTTCTTCGCAATGTTGATATTCTTAGTAAGCCACACAAGAGCCTTGAACCATGGTTCAAATTCTTCAATCGAAACAAAGAGTCTCTCTTCCGCTTTCGTGTCATACACATCTTTGTAACGATTACTTTCTTGATAGAAAAGATCCCATGACTGACTAGTTTTTGGTGACTTTACATACTCTATAAAGTCACCAACACGCAATGCGCGGCGATGTCTTTTATGAGCATAGGTTGGCCCAATACCTCTACGAGTTGTGTCTATCGCCCCATTCATCATCGCGTCAAGCTTGCAATCCCATGGAGTAATGAGGGGTGTCAGCTCGGACAAGTAAATGGTGTGATATGGCAGCCCCAGCTCCATGAGACCTTGGATCTCCTTTTGCAAAAGAACTGGGTCAATGACACACCCTGGACCAATGAAATTAATGAGTACGTTACGACTCAAAATTCCAGATGGTACAACATGGGTTACTACTTTGTGCAACTTTTTACCTCTGTCCTCATGGTAAGCAGTGTGACCAGCGTTAGGACCACCACCGAAGCGAGCAACGATATCAAATTGAGACGCAAGATTCTGAGTAACCTTACCCTTTCCTTCATCACCAAATTGACCGCCTGCAACAGTTGTAAGACGATAGTTCATCGTATTGTGTTTATGAGCAAAGCCCGTTTGTGTTAAGGTTCAAAAATCCTTGTAAAATGTACAGGAAATAGCACTAAAGGTCAATCAGAAAACCAGCCGTACGGCTGGTTTTTTGATTATCGTACTACGAATGGGAGAAGTCCCATGATTCGTGCCCGTTTAATAGCATTTGCTAAACTTCGTTGATTCTTAGCAGTAAGTCCGTTTCTCTTTCGAGCAATCATTCTTCCGCTTGGATTCAAGAATTGCTTTAGGACAGCAACATCTTTGTAGTCGATATGCTTAATATTATTTGATGAAAAAAAATCTTGCATAACTAACGTTTATATCTGTTAAATTTTAGAATGGTATATCGTCTGGATTAATATCGTCTTCGTCTGGATACTCGATAGTATCGAGATCTGGCGCCTTTTGTTCAGTTTCTGTTCCCTTTTTTGCTCCACCATATGATGAAGATGAACCTGAACTTTCAGAAGAACCTCGTGACCCGAACTGAATATTATCAGCGATAATTTCTGTTCTGTAATTCTTTTTACCCTCAGCTTCCCAACTTCGTGTTTGAAGTCGACCTTCAACCATGATGTTACTTCCCTTCTTCATGTACTGAGCAACCGTTTCAGCTTGTCGTCCGAATACAACAATATTGTGATATTCGGTTGATTCTTTTTTAGAACCATCTTTATCTTTCCATACGCTGTTCGTAGCAACACTAAAGTTGGTAACTTTCATCCCTGTTGGAAGAGATTTTATTTCAGGATCTCGAGTTAAGTTCCCTATGAGCATTACTTTATTTAAATACATACCTATATTGTAAACAAAAGTAATGGCTATTACAAGGTAACTTCTTCGTCAATAAGTTCGTCAATTTTCTTATCTACTGCTTCTTCATCAAGAGGTGCCACGTCTCCTTCTGGAGCACTTGTCTCATCTCCTCCTGAACGCCGAGGGCTTTTTACCACCTTTGGAGTATAGATAGTATTTTCCCGTACTGTTTTTATAATAATGAATCTCAGAACGTTAAGATTTGTCTCTGCCATTTTGTTTACTTCAAGAATAAGTGATGGTTCGAGTTCAAATTTTACCCAACCAAAATATGCTGATGTAAATCGAACATTTTTGTTTTCAAGCTCTTTTGTCATTTCGTACGCAAGCTTGATAAGTGTTGGATACTCGTCAGAAATAATATTTCCACCAAGTGAAGTTATTTTTTCTTTAAGAGCGCCAACTTCCTTTGCAACATCTTCTTCAGAAATTGTTGGTACAAGATTGTATCCAATTTCGTAAATTGTTGTATCTGTTTTTGACATTTTAAAATAAAATAAGGCCTTTCGGCCCGTTTATAATTACCTTGCATAGAGCAAGAATAGTGTGCTTATTTCGGACCAAGGGATACCTCACTGTGTAGGCATCCAATAAGCTACTCGGCAATATTACCAGTAAACACTATTTTAGGCAAGAGAAAAGCCCAGTCTTGCGACCGGGCTTTCCCTATAGCTGACCGAAGAGAAAAACTCTGTGGACAATATAGGTAGTTCCTCAAAGAGGATAATTAACGAACTTTTGTCCTTGGCAAGTGCAGGGTTCGCCCCCTGCACTTGCTTTAAGACCAACATCTTTTCTGTCATGAGAATCTGCCAGATAGACACTTTTCGAAGAGCGGATTCCGCTCAGCGTTCTCAAGATACTTATCGTGCCACCCCTCGTCGAAACAAGAGAGTGTAGAGAGATGTTAATCCCCCAAGTGCTATGTTTTTAGGATCCCTCCGTCTCTGCCATAGCCTTCTGTTGTATGAAAAGATGTCACCTAAATACATTATAGCATATAGGAGAATATTGTCAAGTGGTCAAATTACCCAATACGATAAAGGGTTTTTAGGTTATTCTGTATAGTGGTTTTGAACTCGTCCAAAGATACTCCTTTAAGTTCTGCCATCTTTTTATATACTTCTATCACATACGATGGTTCTGACCGGTGCCCCCTGTATGGAACCGGCGCAACAAATGGCGAATCTGTTTCAGTGAGAATTCTATCCAGCGGAACATATTGCACGAGTCTATCATAGTCTTTTGTGAACGTTATCACTCCAGTAAAAGAAATGTAGAAACCAAGATCTAGGAATTTTTGTGCTATTGCCTCTGTCGCAGCAAAAAAATGAGCTTGCCCACGAAGTTTTTCTCCGGCAGTTTTTTTATATTCTTCTAAAATAGAGAGGGTATCCTCGTAAGCATCCATAGTTCCCTTTCGAGGACGAATGTGAAGCATGAGCGGTAAATCATGTTCTAATGCAAAATCAATTTGTTTTCGAAAATCTATTTCTTGCGGTTCCCTCGTCTCGCCTCTAAAATAATCAAGTCCACATTCTCCGACACATACGGTTTTTTTACCAAGAAGTTTTTCAAATTCTTCTTTCGCAAAGACTTCGTTCTGTACTTCGTTTGGATGAAGTCCAATACACGCAAAAAGATCTTCGTGCATATTCGAAAGTCGCACGGCTTCTTTAGAGGTTTCCAAACTTGTTCCGACCGTTAACGTACCAACACGGTCAGTTGCCATTTTTTCGATTACCTCTTCTTTATCATCTACAAATTCAGAAAGGTTTAGATGAGAATGAGAGTCAAAATAATCAAAAGCCATATTAGTCAATTCGTTTAAAGATTGGTTCTTGTGGCGTAGTTCGCGTCCCTACCGCTTGAACAACTTTTGCTGAAGTCTCTGGCATAAATGGTTCAAGAAGTACGCCCATGTAAAAGAGATTAAGCATGAGCCGTGCAACATCTTCTTTAGCAGAAAGTTCATCTTCTTTTATTTTTTTAAATGGTTGTTCTTTGGCAATAAACGCATCCATTTCTCGAACTTCATTCATCAGATATTCAAGAGCTTTTTGTACTTCGAAATTTTTAAATGCTTCGTGATACGCATCTCCAACAAATTCTTTGTCTACCCACACATCCCCTTCTTCTGGAAGCTTCACGACCACATCGTAGTTTTCTGCCATTTTTACAATTCTATTTGTCAGGTTGCCGATACCGTTTGCTAAATTGGCATTGTAACTTTCTTTCATCATATCCATAGAAATTGGAGAATCTTCAAATGAGCTTACATTATACGTAAGATAAAATCGAAGCGGATCAGTTCCGAGCTCTTTCACTGCATCATATGGGTTAATAACATTACCAAGTGATTTCGACATTTTCTTGCCATCTGGGCCATTTAAAAACCCATTGATGAGAATTTTGTCGGTATTTTTAACGCCTGCGGCCATGAGCATTGCTTGCCACATTGCTGATTGTTGACGAAGATTATCTTTTCCGGCAATTTGAAGTGTGAAGCCATTTTCCCAAAAATCTTTAAACTCTTTACCATCTGGCCAACCAAGCGTTGAAATATAGTTCACTAATGCATCAAACCAAACATACATCACTTGATCTTCATCCCCCGGCACTGGTACACCCCAAGGCATTTTTTCTTTAACACGCGAAATTGGAAAATCACGAAGTCCTCGTTCTACAAATTTTTTAATTTCATTGAAGCGAAAATCTGGTAACACAAAATTTTTGTTTTGCTCATAGTAATCCAAAAGAGGTTGTGTAAAAGATGAAAACTTAAAGAAATAATTTTCTTCACTAATGAGGTCAAGTTCTTTATTTGGATGAATAGGACATTTACCATCAACAAGCTCAGAGTCTGTTTTTTCAAGCTCACAGCCCACACAATATTTCGCTTCATAAAGTGCTTTGTAAATATAGCCATTATGGTCAACAAGTTTCCAAAAATCTTGTGCTGCACGCACATGATGTTCGTCAGTTGTTCGAATAAACGTAATGTTATCTGAAAGATTTAATACATCAGACAAGCCTTTAAATTTTTCAGCGTACCCATCTACATAGGTTTGAACATCAATGCCAACTTCCTTCGCCTTTTCCCAAATCTTTGTTCCATGTTCATCGGTACCTGTATTGAAGAATACGTCATTGCCTATCCGAGCATGGTATCTTGCGAGCACATCGGCTCGTATAATTTCCATCGCAAAGCCAACATGAGGATCTGAGTTTACATATGGAAGTGTGGTTGTGATATAAATTTTTTTAGACATGTTCTTTTTGAGCTAATTTTTTCATTTCTAAATCTTTAATGTATTCAAGGATTGTTACCGCAACAGGAATTGCAAGGATAAGACCCCAGAAGCCCGCCAAATTGATTCCAATAAGGACCGAGAGGATCACCACGAGCGGAGAAATACCTGTCGCCTTCTGCACAATAAGAGGTGCAATAATATAGCCTTCGAGTTGTTGGATAATAATATATAGAGCAACAACCATGATCGCAAGAGAGATACCTCCCGAAGCAAACGCCAGCGAAACAGCCGGAATTGCTGCGAGGAAAATTCCAAACGGAATAAGTTCAAAGAGACCGGCAACCACCGCAAGAATGATTGCATATTCAACACCAAGAACAGTCAGTCCAATAAACGTAAGAATACCAATAATAACACCGAGCACCACTTGCCCACTCATCCATAGTGCTATTTTTCGTTGTGCGCGCTCCCATAAATTTATGACATACTCTTCATTTTGAATTGGTGTAATAATTTTGAGGAAGTTTGAGATTCCATCTTTTGAAATTGAAAGATAGAACGAAATGACAGCCACAAGTAACACATTGGCAACACCCCCAAAAAAGGCAGAGAGTGTTGACGTAAATCCAGAAGAAATTACCGCAAATAAAGCTCCGATATTTTCAGCAAGCGCCGACAGTGGCGCCTTCTCGACAAGCTCTGTAGCAAGATTACCGGCTGTGTCGAGCGTTTCAATTGATAGACCTTGGAGGGTTACATCTTGTGGGAAAAATTGACTCACAAATGGAACAAGGTTCGACATCTCTTGAAGTAAGACAGGAATAAAGAAATAGAACACAAGAGCAAAAATACCCACGGTAATCATGTACATCAGTGCCACAGCAAGCGTTCGGTTCACCTTAAGCTTATTCTTTAAATACGAAGCAGAGATGCCAATAAAAGAAGCAATTACTACCGACGTCAAAATGACGAGAATGATGGATTTAATCTGAACTACTGCATAGACAATAAGAGCAATCCATACCACATTGAGTATGGTTTTTGTATCGATGTTTACGGTAAATGATTTATTCTCCATGAGGCCATAATATCAGCTTTTATGAGCTTTTGAAACTAGGCGAGTTTTTCTTTAAAGTAAGAGATGAGGTCGTGGATAGTTACTCGCTCTTGAGCTCCAGAGTCTCGAAATCGGACCGTAACAGAATCATCTTCGAGACTTTCAAAATCTACCACCACACAAAATGGTGTACCAATTTCATCTTGTCGTCTGTACCGTTTTCCAATATTTCCATTGTCATCAAATATCACATTTCCAAATTCTGACTTTAGTGTTCCAAAAAGATTTTTTGCTTTTTCAACGAGTTCTGGTTTGTTTTTAAGTAGTGGAGACACCGCCAACTTATATGGCGCCATTTTAGGGCTCAGTGCCAAATACACACGAGCTTCTTCACCCATAGTGTCTTCTCGGTATGCGGAAATAAGAAGCGCAAGTACTGTTCTATCAAGTCCAAATGTTGGTTCAATAACATGAGGGACGAAAACATCACTACCCTCTTCACCTTGATCAACATATTGAAGTTTTTGACCACTTCCATCAGTGTGACGAGACAAATCAAAGTCACCTCGATACGCAAGGCCATAAAGCTCTTTTTGACCAAAAGGATACTCGAATTCAAAATCAATTGTTCTTGAAGAATAGTGGGCTCTGTCACCATCACCAATTTCAACATCATGAACTTTTTTCATATCAAGACCAATTGAAGTCATCCATTCCATCATTTCATCTTTCCAGTATTCAAAATACTCTGACCATGCTGATGGTTTTACAAAATATTCGATTTCCATTTGTTCAAGTTCACGGAGACGGAATACAAAATCGCGTGGAGTAATCTCGTTTCGAAACGCTTTACCAATTTGTGCAATACCAAATGGCATTTTTGGATTCATTGAATCAACAACATTTTTAAAGTTTACAAAAATACCTTGAGCAGTTTCTGGACGAAGATATGAAGTAGCGGCTGAGTCTTCAGATGCTCCTACTTTTGTTTGAAGCATCATGTTAAACTGACGAACTTCGCCCAACTTATTGCCTTCAGGACTTAGAATATTTTTTTCTTGTATGAACTTTGTCATCTCACTCGGCGTCAGACCTACTGCAGAAAAACCATTGTCTTCAATCAAGTTATCTGCTCGATAGCGTTTATTTGTTTTTAGATCTTCAACAAGCGGATCAGAAAAATGATCAACATGTCCGGTTGCCCTCCACACGTTTTGATTCATCAAAATAGCGGCGTCGACAAGATACATGTCTGTTCGAGAATGAACAAACTTTTTCAACCACGAATCTTTAATATTATTCTTTAAAAGTGAACCGAGTGGTCCGTAGTCATAGGTACCAGCAAGACCACCATAGATTTCAGAGCCTTGGAAAATAAACCCTCGTCGTTTTGCGAGCGATACTATTTTTTGCATTACATCGTTATATTCCATAGATTACTGCACTTTATCATTTTGAGGGTTATAATTCAAATCCTTACTGAGCGAAGTTGTAATATCAGAATAGGTATTGTTTATTTGAGTATTGGTTGAAACATCCAGACCCTTATATTTAATTGCCTGTACAAGATCTACAGCTTCGCCAGTTTGGCTCGCTGAAGGATTAAGACGGACCTGGAACTGAACCTCTTTAGCAGGCAAACTACTGCCTGTTCCCTTTTTAATATTACCAACATTCCAAACCACCTCTTTTGTTGTTTGGTTAAAGGTGAGTGATTCATTATTTGGACTTTTTGTTCCAACATATTCTACGTAAATCGGAAGCTTGCCACGCACTTCACCACCAGATACATCATTGAGTGAATTCACGAGTGACCATGTGATCGTATAGGTTGTTGATTCACCTGGTTTTGGTGGAAGAGGTCCACTGTTCGTAAATGCTCCACTATTATACAAAGCGTGACCAACCATTTGCATATTTGTAGCAATTTTAAGCGTCTTGCGATCAAAGTTTTTAATATCAAGAAATTCGTTTGTGTTATTTGGATCACGAGCCTTAACACTTAAACTAATATTTGCTTCAGATCCCGATGTTGGAGGTAATGTTCTAAAGTTAAAAGCAAGCTTACCATCTTGCCCAGGATTAATACTGCCAAGCTCAGAAAGATTTTGTCTGTTCCAAATTATCTTATTGGTAGAACTTTCATAAAAACCACTTGTTGCTATCGATGAGTAACTCACGATTGAACCGGTCACTTCTGCAACAATTTCTACATCTTCGATTTTCTTATTCGTAGAGTTTTTCCATTCAATTTCAACATTTACATTACCGCCCGATGGAACCGTCACTTCTGGAGCAGGACTGTCGTTGACGGTAATCTTTGTATCAAGCAGTGGTTTTTGAATTGCAACAATATAACTTTGTGAATTAAATTGAACAGACATGTCTCGTTCGTTTACATCTTTCTGTTGTCCAACAAACACGTTAAATGCTCTCTGTTCGCCCGACTGAGCGACAATTACACCATCCACCTTGATTTCTTTTTCTACTCCTGGATTAATATCTCCGAGCACCCAAATGTTATCACCAAATGTTGGGGCTGGTGACGCCGATTTAAAGTCAAAGCCTCGTGGATATTCAGCAACCACGATCATGTTTTTCACTGCGTCTGGAGTGTTGAGCCCAGCCTTAATCACAAAAGAAATATTCTGATTTGAGCCACTATTCTCTGGGCCTGTTACAGAGAGATTCACCGGAGCAGACGAAATATTTACTGTATAAATTTTTTCTTTAACGAAGATAGCGTTTGATCCAGGTACTCGATATTCAAGAGCAATCTTAATATCACGTGTTGTACCTTGTTGGCCAAAAAGAGTGACATTTAAAAGCTCTTTGACAATATCGCCGGCTGGAATATCTCCAACACCGATTCGCTCTCGGTAGATATCTTCCCCAGCACCAGCACCGCGTTGATATTCAACCAACAGATCTGCGTATTCGAGCTTCACACTATTTTTGTTTGTAATTTGAATTTGAAGCGGCAACTCTTCTCCCCCGTTTGCGAATGCATTTCCAAGTACTGAAATATCAATATTGTTTGCAGAAACAGTGTTTGATTCACCAAAAAACATATAGAGCGCGAACAGTATTGATATGGCAAAAAAGATAAGTGATCCAAAAAATACTTTTCGAAACATTGACGAGCGAAGAAGGTTCTTTGATGGTTTTTTTACCACTTGCAACGGTTCTTCGTCTTTAAAACGAGAAGCGACTTCGTGAGGTTTTTCGTGCACAGGAGAACGTGGCTTTTCTGGAAGCTTTTGTGTTTTACTATATATTTTGTTTTTGAGCTCCTCTATTTTCCGAGAAAATGATGGTTTCTTTTCCATACGAAAAGTATATCACAAAGATTACAGAAGCTGAGTGGCGCGCAGTGATCTATTCACCTCTTTCACAATGTCTTTTCGAACTTTTGTAATTTCACCCAACACATCATGATTAAACGGGCTTTCAATAAACGAGTGTTCTCCTTCGTCGCCCCAATACCCAAGATAACTCAAAACTTTAAGTGCAAGAAGAGCGTCCATACTTTTATCAGACACAATTGTGTGTTCATCCATAAATAAGAATGCTTTTACAAGTTCATGAAAAAGAGCTGGGTGAGGTTCATCTTGAGGACAGAGTTTTTTTAAAAGCCTGAGTGTTTTTACTTTTGTTTCACTTTTTTCGATCTTTTGAGAAAAAATATAGAGCGGTGTTCCATTTACAATTTTCCAACCTTGCTTTCCAAGCACAAACGATATTTCTGAGAAAGAAAATTCTTGCAGCGCATAGCGAAGCTTTGACTCTCGTTTACGAACCCCAGAGGCGGTCGCTCGGACAAGACCCATATCTTCGGTAAACACAAAAAAGGTTTTATCAGACTCACCCTTTGATTCGGATGAAATGATAAAACCTTTTGTTGTGTAAATCTCATGAGACATTATTTTCTAATTTTAGTTTCTTCTCCTTCGAATGTTATTTCTCGTATTCCAGCTATTTTTTTGAGTTCAAGTTCAAAAGCGTTTACAATCTCTTGGTTTGATGTTGGAGTTACGAGCGTCACCATATCACTTGGTAATAAGTTCGCATCTTTTCGGAGCGATTGTACAAAACGAAGCAGTTCTCGGAAATCTCCTTCTCGTTTAAGTTCTTCGGTAATTTCTGGATCAAGTGTAATTTCGTCACCAACAACAACCTCTTTCACATTCACCTCATCTTTAATAAGTTCAAGATACTCAGGTGAAAGCTTGTCAGTAATAGTAAACGACTTCAGAGGCTGCTTAACCTTACTATTGATTTTTTGTCGCTCCATGAGACCAAGAGAAACGTTGTTTCGGACAAGGTCCATATTTTTGAGAATTTTTTTATTAACTCGTTTACCTTTTGGCCATGTCTCAAGATGCACAGATTCAAACTTATCTGAAACTGCTCGATATACTTCATCAGCAACAAAAGGAGTGTACGGTGCCATAAGCCGTGCAATTTCTCGAAGTACAAAACGTGTTGTTGCCAATGAATCTTGTCGATCAGACTTATCTTCACTCTTAAAACGATCACGTGAACGTCGTACATACCAATTTGAAAAATCTTCAATAAAATCAATCAGTGGTTTTGCTCCCTTATCGATTTCATAGCACTGCAAGCTTTGAGTAACTTCTTGTATGGTTTGATCAAGACGAGTAATAATCCATTCATCGAGGATATTTTTTCTTCGTGGTTTTGCTTTTTCACCACCTTCATACATTTGCCAAAATGAAAGGATATTACGTAATCGTCCCATCACTTTATTTTGAAGCTCACTAACACCTTTTTCTGAAAATGCCACATCTTCACCTCGAACCGCAGGCGAATTCATGAGAAATAGACGCACGGCATCTGCTCCATACGTGTTGATCGTGTAATCAAGCTCTGGATAATTCTTGAGTCGTTTAGACATTTTTTTACCATCTTCAGCAAGCACAAGACCATTTACGATAACATTCTTAAACGGAGACTTATTGAACAGTGCTGTTCCCAGAACCATAAGCACATAAAACCAACCTCGTGTTTGATCGAGCCCTTCTGCAATAAAATCTGCTGGGAATCCTCTTGAAGATCGTAAAAATCCTCCGACAGGATCAAAACTCGTATGAGTAAACGGATAATTTTGCTGTGCGTACGGCATTGAAGCTGAATCAAACCACACATCAAACACTTCTTCTACTCTACGGAAGGTTTTACCGTTATGCTCTATAACAAAATTGTCGATATGTGGTCTATGAAGATCGAGCTCTACTCTTCTCTGTGTATCAACATAGAGTATGGTTGGCACTGCGTGAATCTCACCGATTTTATTGTATATATTTTCTGCTTGTTCATTCGTTAGTCCTTGAATTACTTTTTGACCAAGCATATTCACTCCCATATGAGATACAATTACCACCGTCTTTCCTTTATGATTCACAAGAATATCATCGATAACTTGTGAGATTCTCTTTTCAACGTCGAACCAACTCTCTCCGGTATGCCCCCTCTTTGCAAGGAACCTCTCTTCCGCAGAAAGTGATAAATAAACGTCCCGTTCTTTTTTAATATTCCCATCATGAATTGTTTTTCCATCCCATGAACCACTATCAACTTCGACAAGTTCTTTTCTTTCCTCAAGATGAACAACTCCGAGAGTTTTAGAAAGAATAGTTGCTGTTTGTCGTGCACGGAGAACAGGAGATGTAAGGATCAGGTCTACACCATGAGACTTCAACACTTCTCCTGCTTGTTTTGCCTGCTTCTCACCCTTTCGTGTCAGTGGAAAATCATTGACCTCGTCAGTAAATAGACCAATAAGGTTTTTTACACTTTGACCATGGCGTACAAAAATAATTTTTGTAATAGCATCTTGTGTATATTTTTTTAGTTCATCTCGAGAACCAATCACCAAAGATTCTGATCCGTCGTTAGTAACCCACACGGGTAACGGTGTCCCCCAAAATCGACTTCGTGAAAGCGCCCACTCTCGCGCACCTTCAAGCCAATTTCCAAAACGTCCATCTCGGAGACCTTCAGGCACCCACTTTGTAGTCTGGTTATTTTTGACCATGTCATCTTTTATTTTTGGTGTATTTAAAAACCAAGAATCAGACGCATAGTTAATAAGTGGCGTATCGCAACGCCAACAATGAGGATAGCTGTGATTTATTTTTTCTTTTGAAAAAAGCAATCCTGCATGTGCGAGATGTTTAATAATTTCAACATCGGTTGATTGATGGTCAGTCTTTGGCTTCACCGAAAGTCCACTAAAATCAACAACTTCTGATTTAAAATGACCACTTTTATCAACATGCTGAACAAAAGGCAATTTATGCGCCTTTCCTAACTCCATATCATCTGACCCAAATGCTGGTGCAATATGCACAACACCTGTTCCATCTTCGGTGGTGACAAAACTCGCTCCATATATCTTCCAACCATTTTGCCGATTCTCTAGTTTTTCATTGTTTGTGTAGTAGTCAAAAAGAGGTCGGTATGATTTACCAACAAGTTCTTTACCTGGTAATTCTGCAATAATTTCATAGTACTTATCTTTGAAAACTTTAGAAAGCAATGATGTTGCTACTATAAAAATTTCTTGCTCAATTCTCACTTTTGCATATCTAATTTCTTCGCCGACAGCAAGAGCAACGTTTCCTGGTAGTGTCCACGGTGTTGTTGTCCAAGCCAATACAAACGTTCCTGGCTCATCAACAAGTTCAAATTTTGCCGTAAGTGAAAGATCAGTAATATCTTTGTACCCTTGGTTTACTTCAAAGTTAGCAAGTGTGGTTTCACACCGAGGACACAAGTGCATTGGTTTAAAGCCTTTGGTAATAAGATCTTTTTTGTAAAGTTCAGAAAAAATCCACCAACCAGTCTCCATAAAAGAAGGTTGCATACTCATGTATGGGTCATCCATATCAACCCATCGCCCTACTCGTGGGATTGTTTCTTTCCATACTTTTTCATACCGAAGAACACTTGCTCGTGCGGCATCATTAAATTTTTCAATACCAAAATTTTCAATATCTTTTTTGGTTTCAAGACCAAGTTCTTTTTCGATTAAGTTTTCGATTGGAAGACCATGACAATCCCAACCCCAACGCCTCGGAACACGGTATCCTTGCATGGTTTTAAAGCGAGGAATGACATCTTTCATAGTTCCAGGCAGAAGGTGTCCATAGTGAGGTGTACCTGTTGCAAATGGAGGACCATCATAGAACACAAATTCACCTTTAGGAGATTTCTTGTTAAGTGTCTTTTGGAAAATATTGTTTTTCTTCCAAAATTCAAGGATGGATTCTTCTTTCAGGGCAACTTCTGATTTTTGTGGCATTGCCTGCAAGGGATCATTTTGTTTTTCCATAGTGAACCTATCTTAGCAAAAACCAAAGCGTTATTAAAGGGTTTAGTAGCAGAGGTATATTTTTGATAAAATAGAATAAATGTTATTATCCCATGAGATCCTTCTCTTTTAGAAGAACAGAGAAAAGTAGTCAAGATGAGGCTCGAATGCTGACCATCATAAAAAATGTATTAGAACACAAGAAATCACCCTACGAAATCAAGCTCAAGGGATTATGTAGAGTTTCCTTCAAATCAACATATGGAGAAATATTCCAAGGAGACTTTGAAAAGCTTTGGGGAAAGGTCGTAAAGAATAGCTTGTAGCTGCTCTTTTTTATTACATCTTCTTCGGTGAATCAATACCCAGAAGATAGAGTCCGTTTTTTAATATATATCCTGTTTTTTGTACAAGACTTAAGTGGAAAGGAGTATGTGGATTTTCTGTATCCAAAACCTTTGTATTTCCGTACCACGAATTAAATGTTCGAGCGAGTTCGAGTGCATAATTTGCTACATGGTGCGGTGCCCAGACTGAAATCGAACGCTCTACAACACCCGGAAACTTATACAATGTTTTTTCAAGTGACGAAGGTGTCCAACCCTCTTCTGGAATATCATTCACAGAAAAACCATCTTGACGCGCCTTTTCTAGTAACGAGTTACATCGTGCAATTGTATATTGAATATATGGACCAGAGTCGCCTTCAAATGAAAGCGATGTATCGGGATCAAAATTAATATTCTTCCCTGCTTCAGTTTTAAGTATGGTGAATTTTATAGCAGCAATCGCAATTTTATCGGCCAACACACTATCACCTTCTTGCATACGATCCATTGCTTCATCTCGAACCGCGTTCACAATATCTGTTGCAAGCGGCACGCCACCCAACCGGGAAGACAGCTTTGCACCTTTGAAAGTCATACGACCATGAGGAATGTGAATACTCTTGTTTTTCCAGTCACTGTTAATTTGAAGTGCCGCTGATAGTACAACATCGAAGTGAGAAGCCTGCTGATAATCGGTAATGAAGAGTGAGATTTCTGGATGAAAGGTTGAAAATTTAAGTGAAAGAAGTCCAATATCTTTTGCTTCGTAGGTTGGAAATCCTTCTTTGTTAATAAACACTCGTGTATGCAGACCAAATTTTTCACCTTCATAGACAATAGCACCTTCACTTTCGCTAAAAACTGCTGGAGTATGGTCGCGCACTATCTTCTCCCCCACCGTACCAGCCTCACTTTCAAAAATAAATGCATTAAATTTTGAACCAAGCCTATGAACTACATGTTCAAAATAACTCAGATTTAAGTTCTTTCCCATTGTATAGATCGCATATTCTTCCGATGCTTCATCGCTTACAATTCGCTTATACATATCACGCACTTCTTGTTGAACTTCAGGATTTTCTTCAAAAGCTTTGGTTCCAGCAACATACGCATCACCTAAGAGCGTCATGAGTGAAGTATCAAGATCGGTTTTTTGTGAAGATAGGTACGCAAGACCGCCTCGACGTTTTAATTCCCATACTGCTTTAGCAATGCCAAGCGAAATATCTGATGGAAATGAAACTCGCACCACTTCAGCACCAGAAAATTCTGCCAGCCTGGTAATTGATTCGCCAATAGCATTGTTCATCATGTGCCCAATATGAAATGGTTTAAAAAGATTTGGACTTGAGTGTTCTACCAAGATCTTTTTTCCTTGATACATCAGAGATTTACCAATTTGTGGACCAACCAAAGCTAATGATTCTTGAAAAAACTTTTTCGAAAGATAGAAATTAATAAAACCAGGCCCAGCAACTTCAACTTTTTCAACCCACTCACTTTGAGGAATCTTTACTCGAATATCTTCAGCTAGAAACTTTGGGTTTTGCTTTCGTTCTTTTGCCAAAGACATGGCGATGTTCGTTGAAAAATCTCCATGAGCAAAATCCTGAGGATACTCTAAATGAATAGAGTCACTCGATAGTCCAATAGTGGTAAGAGCATTTTTTATTAAATTTTCTAGTTCCTCCTTAATATGAATCATTGAGATAACTATAGTAAAAAATAGAAATTATGTCTAACAAAAAAACAAGAGCCGTTAGGCTCTGAGTTTAATGAAGTCTTTTAGTTTCTTTTCTGATGTCCCTAAAAAATGAGCGAAATCAAGAAATTCTTGGTATGAGAAAAGCCAAGATTCGCAATTCACTTTATTGGACTTAGTTTCTTGCAGAACCTTCTCACACTCATGCCATATATCCTTTTTCGTTTGTACATATCCCATCTCTCCTCCTTTCATTGATGTCTCAGGTCGAGAAAAGTAGACAACCATAGTATGTTTTTTTGAAAAGAGGTGAGCTATCTGAGGTGTGGTTAATTTCCAGCGCCGCTGAAAACTTTGATTCTTAAAGAGAAAGTTCATAATTGCCCCACGAATATTTGGCAACTCACCCTCTCTACTTTTGGAAAAAAGCTGATGCTCTGTAATTTTGTAATTAAGACAAATTCTAGAAACACAGAGTATCAAAAAGTTTGCAAGAGCATGTGGGTTAGCTTCAGTATCAGCATTAAAGGGATTATGAAGACCTTTTTCCTTGGTGTATATCGTAATCTTCATTTGGAACAATTTTAAAAAAGATTACTCTGATTTTAAAGAAAAGTCAAAACTACACACCTCCCGTTGAGCCTTCTCTCCCCTGGCCGCGAACAGCATCTGAAAGTTGTTCTACTTCTATGATCTTACAGTCTTCGAACTTTTGGATAATCATTTGAGCGATTTTGAATCCTTTTTCTATTGTCTGTTCTTGATTGGTTGTATTATACAAAGACATGATTATTTCTCCACGATATCCTGCATCAATCACACCACCCATTACCTTTAAGCCTTTCTGAAAAGAGATTGATGATTTGTCCCAAATAAGACCAACATAACCTTCTGGGATTTCTACCGCCACACCAGTTGCGACGTTTTTCTGTCCGTTTGGTGGAAACACATTCGTTTCAAGCGCATAAAAATCAATGCCAGCATCACCTGGGTGACCTTTTGTCGGGAGTTTTGCGTTAGCATCAAGTCGTTTTACTGGAAGTTGCATACCTATATCCTAGCATATTGCCGACTAGTTTTAGAGCATGGTACGATGCCTGTATGCATCGATTGTCTCCAGCCCAAACACAAAAATTCCAGAAGACCATTCTCGGATTTTACAAAGAGCATGGCCGAACACACCTGCCATGGCGAACAGATAATTCTCCATACCGAGTGCTTGTATCTGAAATAATGCTTCAACAAACACAGGTGGATCGGGTTATTACAAAGTTTAATAACTTCATGAAAGTTGCTCCGACCATTCAAAAACTTGCAAAACTTTCACAGACAGATGTTTTAAAACTCTGGCAGGGGCTCGGATACAACAGCAGAGCCCTGCGACTTCACAAAGTAGCTCAGATTATAGTGAAAGACTATAAAGGTAAAATTCCCCAAGAAAAAGAAGTACTCCTCACCCTTCCTGGTATTGGTCCATATACTGCTAGTGCAGTACGTGTTTTTGCATACAACCTTCCTGATACATTTATAGAAACAAACATCAGACGAGTATTCATTCATGAATTTTTTAAGAAGAAAACAAACATTCATGACAAAGAGATTCTTTCGCTTATTGAAAGAACATTACATAAAAAGAATCCTAGAATATGGTATGAGGCACTTATGGATTACGGTTCTACATTGCCGAAACTTTTAAAGCATAATCCAAACAAGAACAGTAAACATTACGCGAAACAAAGTAAGTTTTCTGGAAGCGATCGAGAGCTTCGTGGAAAAATTCTACGACTCAGTCTTGCGGGTAAAAAGATAGATTCGAAAACACTTGGTGAAAAACCAGAACGTGTTAAAAAAGTTATGAATTCACTTCGTAAAGATGGTTTTAAACTCTAGGTAGAGACAATTAGAACCTTAGCACTCTATCAATTTCCTGTGCTATTTTTATAAAATCTTTCTCTTTCTTTCTTTTTGTTGTTTCCATTGGGCTACCAAGACGAATTCCTGAAGGATCATGAGGACTTCGCGTGTCATGAGGAATAGTATTTTTGTTGACAATAATCCCAGCTTTTTCAAGACGAATACTTGCCTCTTGTCCACCCATACCAATCGAACCAAATACATCAACCAAAACAATATGATTGTCGGTACCACCTGAAACAAGCTTCCATCCTAGGTTTTTTAATTCTGTTGCTAGGGCGTTCGCATTTTTTACCACCTGCTGACTATACTTTTTAAACGCAGGTTTTGAAGCTTCTTCAAGAGCCACAGCTATTCCTGCTATTGCATTCATATGCGGACCACCTTGCAGACCGGGAAAAACTGCTCTATCGATTTTCTGTGAAAAATTTCTTTCATCGATCTTTGAAAAGATAAGTGCACCACGTGGGCCACGAAGTGTTTTATGGGTTGTAGTTGTTACAATATCAGCATATGGGAAAGGACTTCCATGTTCCCCTCCGGTGACAAGTCCTGCAATATGAGAGATATCAGCAAGAAGCAGTGCTCCGCATGCATTCGCAATTTCTCTAAATTTTTTAAAGTTAATGTTTCGTGGATACGCACTAAAACCACACACGAGGATTGCAGGTTTTTCTTGTATGGCAATTTCTTTTAGCTTTGTATAATCTATCTGATGCGTTGTAGGGTCGACAGAATATGAAACTTGCTTCCAGACTTTACCCGTCATTGAAAGTTTGTAACCATGAGTAAGGTGTCCACCCGAAGAAAGTTCCATACCCATAATTTTTTCTCCAAATGGAACAAGTGCCAAAAACACCGCAAGGTTTGCCGGAGATCCTGAAAGCGCCTGAACATTAACCCCCCATTTTTTATTACTTAAACCAAACAGTTTTAATGCTCGTTCTTTTGTGAGCAGCTCTAGCTCATCGATATGTTTATTACCTGCATAGTACCGAGCCCCAGCATATCCTTCCGCATATTTGTTTGTAGTAGAACTTCCAAGAGCTAAAAGTACATCGCTCGACACACTATTTTCAGAAGCAATGAGATTTATCTGTGTTTTTTGACGATGTTCTTCTTTTTTTAAGATTGAGACGATTTTTTTATCTTTCATGTTTTGGTAGTGTAATGAAAAATCAGTCTTTTGACAACGAGAGCTAATTTATATACTCTTATACAAAACTGGTTCTCATGAACTCCCAAGACAAATCAAACGCTCAATTCGATGAGGTTGTTACTTTGTGCCTTGAGATCTTCAAGAAAAAACAACTTGACTACGGTAATTCATGGACAATTTTTCGTGCTGTCTCAATTACAGATCAGATCTACATCAAGGCATTCCGTATCAGAAGCATTCAGGACACCAGAGAAAACAAGGTTGGTGATCCAATTGATGGAGAGTTGAAAGCTATCACCAACTATGCCTCTATGGCACTCATGATTGTTCGTGGACAAGCAAAACAGAACATGACAATTGAAGAGGCTTGTAAGCTTCATGAGGCGAATATCGCTGAAGCAAGGGCATTGTTCCAAAAGAAAAACCATGATTATGGTGAGGCTTGGAGAACGATACGCATCCGTTCAATGATCGATCTCATTTTGACCAAACTAGCCAGGATCAAACAGATCGAAGACAACGAAGGTAAAACAGTGGTTTCTGAAGGAACAGAAGCTAACTATCTCGACATCTTCAATTACGCTGTTTTCTGCTTGATACGCATTTCCGAAAAGTCAGACCCAATGGACTAACTCTCAGCCTCGAGCAAAGCTCGAGGCTTTTTTCTTACCTTTGACACAACTAACTAATTCAGGTACTTTTAAGAAAACCTAAAGTTCTTAACAATGGAACAGCAGATCAATTTCGATGAGCTCATTAAAGAGCAGCCGAAACGGAAGTCAAAAACAGGCTCCATTCTAACGTGGGCTGGAAACTTACCAGCCGAAGCGCTTGGCATGGTGCTTTCTATGGCTTCACGTGAACCTGGTGGGTACATCAAAAACATCTTGGAACTACTGGGTGTAAAAAGTGTCGTCAAATTCTTCAAGAAGTATTTTGTCGGCTACGGTCACAAATCAATCGCCGATTGCGGTTGGACTGCTATCGCCTACGACAAAACGACCATGCTCGCAGCTATTAGCTTCGAACATCATCCACTTTTCAACGGCCAAGAGACTAGCACGCGCTACGTCGACGTAACCAATCTCAGCTATTTTGTACCAAAAGAAGATGAGGTACTACATAGCATGATGAAAGAGTGCTTCTCAATGTACAAAGAATGTCTTGAGCCACTTATTGAGCATATGCGTGGTAAATATCCGTATGAAGAGGAGTGGGACCCTGGTGTATACGAGACAACACTCCGAACAAAAGCACTCGATGTGCTTGGCAGCCTACTACCTACTGGGGCTCGAACGAACTTCAGCGTCGTCATGAACTTGCGCCAAATGCGCGATCATCTTTCGACACTACGTTACCACAAGCTGTCAGAAATCCGGGATCTTGCCGAAGAATCGATCCTCCTCTTAGAACAGCAGCATCCTGGGGCATTCGCCGGTATGAACGACGATCTCTCTCTTGTGGAAAATGAACGGAAACTCGAGATCAAGAAATATCGCAAGCTCTGCATGGAGACCAGTTACTATGAACAAGTCGAGGATAGGCGACCCGATAGAGCACGGATTTTTGACCGTGTTTTTGATAATCGTTGGGAGGGTGGCTATCCAAGAGACCTCAGACCTATTCTTGAAGGGCGTCCTCAAGGAGCTGAGCTTCCAACATCTCTCAACAAGAAGTGTCAGTTCAGTGGTATCTACACCATCGACTTCCGCTCATTCCGTGACTTACATCGTCAGCGTAGTATGAATCAGAGCATGCCACTTCTGACCACCGGACTTGGCTTCGAGGAATGGTATCTCAAGCAGATGCCTGAACCCATGGCAGCAAAAGTGCGCGAATGGCTTGAGAACTACCAAAATAGACTCGAGGCGCTCGATCTTTCGCTCGAAGACAAGCAGTATCTGACACCAATGGGCTACAAGGTATCGATCGAGTTCTCGGTTGGTCTCGCACACCTTGTCTACATTGTTGAACTGCGAACTCCACAGACCGTCCATCCGACTGTGCGGAGAATCGCTCAGTTCTGGGCTAAAGACTTGATGAGCATGTTCCCGAACATGAGGCTCTACGCCAACATGGATCCGGACAAATTCGACATCAAGCGTGGAACACAGACGATCATCAAGAAAGATGAAGTGAAGTAACAACACATCAAACGGCAAAGGCCGGACCCAAGGGTCCGGCCTTTCTGTTTTTAAATAATTAGTTATCCTCCTTTGTTTTTACTCGTATAAAAATATCTTTACCGTCAGGAGATTTTGTTTTGGTGTATTTTCTATTTTTGTTTATTTCTATCTTTCTTGTAATTTCTTTTTCTAGATCGTAGCCCAAAATTTCAGACATGCCTAATAAGAAAATTGCAACGTCAGCAAACTCCTCTGCAACACCGTCTTCATTTTTGTGAAACTTTGCAAAAGCTTCTGAAAGCTCCTCATGGGCACGACAAAATTCAAGTGCCACATCAGTGGTATTAAACCCCTTCTCTATCTTATTTCTCATCACTTCTTCTTGAAGCTTTTTTAGATCAACTGACATAATTTTGTGAACTATTATTGATTATCGTATTTTTCAATTTGATTATTAAGTAATTCAAAAGCAACACCAGCTTCAGCAAAAACTTCTTTACTTCGCGCACCAGCATGGTAGTCATTGCGAGACACCACTCTTTCAATTCCAGAATTTATAATCATCTTCGCACACACGTAACATGGGGTCATTTGGCAGTACAATGTTGCGCCTTCTAGAGCAATGCCCACACATGCGGCATGTGCTATGGCATTTTGCTCAGCATGAGCAGTTCGGATACAGTGACTAGATTCTGTTCCATCTTCTTTAGTAACTTTATGCATCTCATGACCAGCTTCATCACAGTGTTTACATCCTGCAGGAGAGCCAACATAACCTGTCGCAAGTATTCGTTTATTTTTAGCTATTACGCAGCCACTTCGTCCACGATCACACGTTGCTCGTTTTGCCACGGCGTCAATAATCTCAAAAAAGTATTCATCCCAAGATGGTCGTTTATCTGACATATTTACTATTATACGTTATAAAGTGACTAAATTAAAAGAACCCCCTTAAAGGGGTTCTTTTAATTATTTAACCTCAATTCCCATTGATTTGCATTGTCCAGAAACAATTTTCATTGCACCTTCTAGGTCTTTTGCATTGAGATCTTTCATTTTAATCTCTGCAATTTCCTGAACTTTTGCCTTTGTGATTGAACCAACTTTTGATGTTCGATTCTTTCCTGAACCCTTTTCAAGTCCTGCAGCCTTCAAAATAAGACTTTTTGTAAGTGGAGTTTTTACATCAAATTCAAAGGATCTGTCTTCAAATACTCGTAGAACCACAGAAACTTTGTGCCCCACATCTTGCTTTGTACGATCGTTAAATTCATTCACGAACGCACTGATGTTCACACCAGCTTGTCCAAGTGCTGGACCAAGCGGTGGAGCAGGTGTTGCCTTTCCAGCTGGAACCTGCATTTTTACTGTTTTTGTTATTTTCTTTGCCATATTCTATCTAAATTAATACGTCTTTTCTTGAACAAGTGTGAGGCTGAACAAGAGTGTCTCCAGTTTATCTCCAAGAGACAGCACAATGACTATACACTAACTATCCCTTTTTGCCAAGAACTCTTTAGAGCTTCTTTACTTGCAAAAAGTCGAGCTCTACTGGAGTTTCGCGGCCAAACATTGAAACTAATACATTGATTTTTCCTCGTTCTTTGTCAATACTATTGATTTTTCCTTCAAGATCTTTGAATGGTCCGTCAACAATTTTGATTGTCTCACCCACTTCAGCGTCAATGTTAAATTTATTCTTTTCGTCTCCTTTCATTCTGCCAAACAAAATATTGATTTCTTGCTCTGAGACTGGAACTGGGTTCACTCCTGCCCCAACGAAACCTGTTACTCGTGGTGTATTTCGAACAACATACCAAGAATCATCGGTTACGATCATATCCACGAGAATGTATCCAGGATAGATCTTTTCTTCTGTTTCAACGCGCTTGCCACCTTTGATTTTTATTTTCTTTTCTGTTGGAACGATAACTTCAAAAATCTTATCTTGCATACCAAGAGACTCGATTCGTTGTTTTAGATTTCGAAGCACTGCGTTTTCATACCCAGCATAGGTGTGAATTGCATACCAATTTCTTTCTCCTAATGATTGTTTTGCCATAGAAAATTAAATTATTTGCTCAAGTCCTTTTGTGAAAATAATATCCCAAACACCAAGATAGTACGCAACAAGTACTGCAATAACAATAACTGCAAGTGTGTACGCTGCTGTTTCTCGTTTTGTTGGCCATTTAATATGCTTGATCTCCCCAAACGATTCTTTAATATATGTGAAAAATTTCATAGTGGTAGCGCCAAATTAGTTATTAATCCCTAAGAGTAGTATATAAGGTTTTCCCTTACTAAAAAACCCCCGCGGGGTTATTTAGAGAATACTCTTGTTTATAGATTTTGTCAACATAATAAAATATTCGCTAAAACCTAAAATCAGAAATTAAATTTTACTTTTTGCACCATAAAGTTGTGCAAAACTTGTATTGTTTTATTTTTTTATAGTGTATAATTTTTACATAAGAATTTTCAAAGTATTATGGCAACCGTAAAAAGAACAACAAAAAAAGTTGCAGAAAAATCTCCTGAAACAAGTAAGTCATCAGCACCTCTCAAACAAGAAAATGTATTTGCAAAAATAACCAAAACGATCACACAGCTTTGTGTGGGTATCGTCGCGATTGTTGTAGTATTTGCACCTGATACTGCTTGGGTATTAGGACCAATTATCGGCTCCCTCTCAATCATGGGTATCGCTCTTGGATACTTCGCTTCAAAATAATCAAACAAAAAATCCCTCGCGGGATTTTTTGTTTGATTAAGAGTATGATATAAACAGAGCAAACACCATAAACAATGGAGTACATACTCAAAGCAATACGTGAGGCCATCTTTGGGGTAGTTGGTATATTTTATCCAAAAGACAAATCTCAAAAGAGAAAGTTGTCTACTTATCTTCCGACCAAACTCAAAGGATTTGGAATTGATAAAGAAAAGTTGCGAAGGGATTGGGATAATGTATCACCATTACACAGGGCTATAAATCCTTGGAAATAAAAAGCGGGCCATCTGGCCCGCTTTTTTCTGTCTTTTATTATCTCACTCGATAGGTAATCGTTACTGTTGTTTGAACTTTGTTTTCTCCTGTTGGAAGTGTTGGGCTAAATGCTGGAGCTGCTTGGTTCATTGCGTCCCCTGCTGCCATTTCTGCTTTTGCATAATACATTCCACCACCGTAACCTTCTGAGAAGTTTTCAATACCGACAATTCGAACATCAAGATTTTTTGCCAACACTTTTGCTTTTTCTTTTGCCTTAGCAATAGCTTCTTCTCGAACTTCTGCCTTCAGGCTATCTTCATTTTCAATTCGGAAATTTGGACCATACATATTTGAAACATCTGCTGAGCCAAGGGCTGAGATCACCTTGCCAACATTATCTAAGTTTCGAATAGTAACGGTTATTGATTGATTTGCTTCGTATCCAACCAATGCTCGTTCTCCGTCATCGCATCGATATTGCATACAAATAGCTTTTCCATATTCGTATCGAGGATTCGCATTGTAGTAAGAAGTTTTAATATCCTTATCTTCAATACCCAACGCCTTAAGTGAAACAAGGGTTGATTTTACAATGATATCAACGTTTGCTTGAGCAACTGAAAGCTCTTTATCTTCCTTAATAACCGAGAAAGAAATTTCAGCAATATCTGGCGTTGCAAATGTTTCAGCTGAAGCATCGACGGTGATCGTGTCAAAATCTCCTTTTTGTTTTAACCCTTTAAAAATTTGAACAATAATAAATGCGGCAAGAAGCAAGAGTACAATAGTAACTACTCCGAGGGCATTTTTTATACTGTCTTGTAATGTTTTTTCCATACGTATCTATTATTTTATAATCTTAATTTTTTCGTAGATATGAGCAAGAGCGATTGTTGTAATTGGTAGTGTTACAAGTAAACCAATTCCAAGCAAAAGTGCCCCAACTATATTGAGTACAAAAGCAATCAGGACAAACTTGATAAGGAGTACTCTATTACCCTTTCCCAGAATAAAAGAATCCTTTATCGTAGGCCAAAAACTGCTTCCTACATCTATAAGACGGAATTGTGGGAAGAATATTACTCCAATACAGATAATTGATACTACGACGAGCACTGCCAACGAAACAAGAGATCCGATAATCGGATGCAGAAAGGCAACAAAAACCCCGAGACCAATGAGCAACATAAGAGCAATACTCATAAAAATATTTATCGCCAAAAACAGAAGATATGTTCTCTGGTTAAAACCTTTAAAAAGGTCGTGGAATCCTATTTTTTCATTTCTTGCAACGTATAACGAAACTTTGGTAACTACAAAATACAAGAGTGGAGTAATGAGTAGTGATATAATACCGGACAAGGAAAAGATATCATCCCCTTCAAAACTCAGGGCAAAAGAAATTACTATTGCTATCAGAAAAAGTGGTATAAGAAATTTATAGTTAGCTTTTACCTGTTTCCAACTTGTTCTAAAGATTTCTTTAAGAGAAATATTCATAGAGATTATTTAATAGCTTTTAGTTCTACATCGAATACAAGTGTAGAGTTCGCAGGAATTGGACCTACTTCATTTGATCCGTATGCAAACGCTGGAGGAAGTTTGAGTCTTCTTACTTCGCCAACTTTCATACCGACAAGTCCAACATCCCAGCCAGCAATCACTTGGCCAGCACCAAGAGTAAATTCAAAGGCTTGACCAGATTCTACATTTGAATCGAAAACTTTTCCATCTGTGAAATATCCTGTATAGACAACACTGAGCGTGTCGCCCTCTTTTGTAACAATATCTCCTGTTCCCTCTTTCAGAACAACCATTTCAGGAGCTTCTCCCATAGGTTGATCTGCTGTTTCTTGTGTAGTATTCATAGATTGTTCGGTTTGTCCTGTTTCTGATTGATTATTAATAACTTCACGCTCTGGTGCATTTTGCAGGACAAAGTATACACCAGCCGCAAAAGCAACAACAACAATAACTGAAATAAGTAAATTTTTATTCATATATCATTAAAAAAATAAATTTATAATCCTTTGTATTATACCCTACTTCATAAGCTCTTGAACTTCTCGGAAAATAGCCTTTGCTTTGTATGGATTAATGTTAAATTCTAAAGCTAAATCTTCTGCAGAATATGGTAGCAAGTCTTGAGCCAAAATCATTCCCCTCTTTGCAATCTCCTCGAGAGCGCTTTTTGTCATCGATGGAATAACGGTCACCGGATATATTTTCTTTGCAATAACAAGATCTTCGAGTGACTTTCCCTTTGGATACGTCCAACCTGTTACAAGTAAGTTATATGTTTTTGCATATTTTATGACAGTATCGGTGAACTTCGTATTGGTGATAAGCCAAGGGACAAACTGTTTATTTTTTTTCTTATTTTGTTCAAGGTTATTGATGTCACGAACCCGAGATTCTGCGTACATCATTTCATTAATATGAGTGCGGATACCTTCTTCGTTTCGATATTTTGCTTCAACAAGAAATGTTTGATTATCTTTTTCAGCAACAACATCAATTTCATGAATAACGCCCTTACCTTTCATCATGATATTTCTGCGTGTTTTATAGCCGTATGCCCGAAGAACAGCCTCAATATACTGCTCAAATAAGAAACCTGATGGACCTAAAGAATTAATACCTCTTTTAAGAGAATATCTGACAGCAATATCCAAGTCTTCTTTTATAAGATGCCTTAGTGAATCTCTAAAAATATTTGAACTAGTAATTCCCGGTTTTACTTTTTGAGCAACCATCTGACAAATACTATCTGCAACCTTTGTTGGCGCACCAGCGTGCTTGATTGAATCGCACAGTTTTTTAGGATTAAATTGTTCTGGAACACCACCTGATTTAATAATTTCCATAACGTAAAACTACATTAACTTGCTAATAATGAATCGATCAGTGCAGATACTTCTTCATACGGCAACGCACCTGAAAATGGGTGCATATTACCTTTTTTATCAATTAACACACTGTACGGTGTTGCATTAAAACCGGCCAATACCCGCACCGCAGTAAATTCTTTTGTAATAGTATCTTGCAATTCTTTGTCATTAATACATGCTTCATAGTCAGAATCAGTCATGCCGAGTGCTAGAGCTTCCCTTTTTAGCAGGGCTGAGTCGATATTTTTCTGGTTTGCAAACAAGGTATCGGTATATGAGAAAAACGAAGTGTCTCCGAGAGTATTTCCAACACACGATGCAGAAACTGCTGCGGGTTTATTAAAAATTGGCAAGTGTCTATATACCCAGCGAACCTTTCCGTCGTATTCAGCAACAATTTGCTTCATGGTTGGATGGTAGCGTGCACAAAAACCACATGAAAAATCAGAATATTCTACAAGAGTAATCTCTGCATTTTTGTTTCCCAAAATAAAGTCAGCTTCAGTAACTTCAGGAATCGGTACCTGTTTTACTGAGCCAAGCTCAGCTGAAGTGTTTGATGACTGTGATGATGAAAAAATAACCGATAGTGAAATAAGAACACCCGCCACCACAATTGCCTGAGGAATTGAAACCATCAACTTTTTTTTATGTATATTTTCTTGTTTTTCTTGATCCATACTTATTTCTTTTTTGCTAAACACTTTACACATCTACACCCAATTGGCTTTATGAATTCATTAAAGTATTCTTTGCCGTAATCGTACGTTATTTCTTCTCCTGGTTGTATTGGCTTTATTGCCTCAATGAGTATTTTCCCTTCTGCATCAATCTCTACTTCACAGTTTGGTCGACAAGAATGATTAATATACCTAGCAATGTTCCATCGTGGACTTCCATCAATCGTGTACGTTTCATCAATTTCAAATAGATATTTTCCTGTATGGTATTCAATATCTTTATTAAGTCGCTTTATACCAATATATTCAATAACAAAGTCGCCTTTTTTAAAGCTTTTATTTGTTTTGAGTCCAAATCCTGCACCTTTTTTCGCTTTAATAATCGTAAAATCTTTACTGTTCTTTACCTGTGATTTCAATCCAATTTTCATAGAAGTAATTATAGCACAATATAAAAAGACCCTTTTGGGGTCTTTTTATATATTATCTTGGTACGTCTTGTCCTTTTGGAACTTGTTTTTTAAGTCCATCAATGAATACTTCCTGCACCTTTTTAGGATCATTTCCTTTAAACCTTGTCATTGCTGGAGTTATCGCCGGTCTACCCTTTGATGTTTCCATAGGTTTTGTATCTGCAGGCTTTTCTTCTGTCTTACCTTTGAAAAGGTTAGAGATCACATTTGCTTCGTTGTTGCCCGTGTCCATATTCTTCTTACTCATTACAAGATATGCGATGAGTAGAACCAAGACAACTGAGATCAAAATTACTATTCTTTTCATATATTTAACAATTACCATACTCTACTACTAATGCGGTGAATGGCTGGATAGTTTGTGTTCCTGTTAGAGGTGTGTTTGTTGATGTACACCCGTTAACAGATTGTGTGATTGGAGCACTTGTTGCGTTATAGAAGATACTTGGTTCTGGTCGTGTACTCGATGCAGGATAACTTGATTCTGTTGAGTTCATATCTTCCCCTGAAGCAGTCCTCCATTCTGCTAAAGTGTGGTCTATTGTAGTAAATGGACCGATAACTGGCAAGCGTGTTGTTACTCGTTCAGCACTTAAACGGTTATAGTAGTAGTTATTGTTGATGGTGCCGTAATCTACGTGCGCACCACTGCCGTTACTGTATACGTAGAACATGTAAATTCCTCTACTACCTGTTCCATAGTTTGCTGCACTATTAAATCCATCTGGTTTTATACCGTACAACTTATTTCCTGTTACCACATCGTTAAATTGTGGTCTGAAACATGTACTGTTTTCATATGGAAGACAGAGTTGCATATATGATTGACCATATGAAGGACCAATGTCTCGATAAATTGAAGCATCTGAGAAGAAGAGTCCTCCTCGTCCGAAATCAAATCCGATATTGTTAATAGTTCTGTTGTTTGTATATTCTGCACCGTGATCCATAACGTATGCATCATTTTCAATATCAATTGCAATGTTACCTTCTACCGTTGTGTTCTTAATCGTGTCGTCTCCGTAGTAGAATGCATTACCAATTGGACTGTAGGTTGGGTATGGCAGAGGCATGTTATCTACGTTTGAGTGAACATCTTTTACAATATTCTTTCGAACGGTAAGTCCGTCTGCTACGTTCCACATAATACCTGCACCATCCGTTGTTGATACCAGCATGTTTTCAAGATAATTTTCTTCAACAAGACCACTACCGTTTACAAAGATTCCTGTGTACCCAATATTTTCAAATTTATTTCTTCGAACAATTTGGTTTGATGTTCCTGTGTTGAGCCCGATCATTCCCCATGTTGTAGAGTTTGCAGCAAGCCAAGGATCAACCCCAACATCTTTCACCACGTTTCCTTCAAATGTGTGACCATTTCCACTGAAGAGTGCAACTGCATCTTGTTGAATATCGTGAATATAGTTATTTCGAATAGTGTTTGCGTCGTTAATATTTTCACTTGGTGTCCACATGAGGAGTGCTCGTCCAGATTTTCTCAACTCAAGATTTTCATAGAGCACTCGTGTTTGCATTCCATCTTGACTAATTGCCGTACTGTAACCTTCGAAAACAAGATTTTTAAACTGAATATCAGCATCTGGCATATTTTCTCGTAGAACAATTCCAAGATTTCGAGAAGAAATTTCTACCAACAAGCTATTTGGGTTTGCACTACTTGGTGCCCAAAGATAGAGCTCTCCCGTCACATCATTGTAGTACCATTCACCCGCAGAATCTAAGAATGATAGTTTATTTTCAAAACCATATGACCAACCAGCTTGCTCGCCTGTAAAAATTGCTGCACCCGGAGAAGCAAACGTTACTGTTGACCCAGATTGTGCTGTCACTTTATCTCGGAACCATGCCCAAGGATTTGCTAACTGTACAATATTTGCACCAACAAGAGATCCTGCTGTTTGAGTACCGATCCAAGATCCTGAGGTGGTTGTTGCGGTTTTATTTGTTGTTTGAAGCCATCCAGTGTTTGGATGACGTGCAAGTTTTTGCACAGTACCACTTACTTGAAGTTGTTTTGGTGTTAGACCTGTGGCGATGGTTGTTTTCCAGATATTACCTGAGTGAGCTACCCATGGTGTTGTAATTTGGTCGAATCCAGAGATAATTGGCGCATTACCAGATCCATACGCATCAAATCGAATTGGTGCTGATTGTGTTCCTGACACAGGAAGAGTAATTGTTCCTGGATAAATACCACCTCGCTTGAAACAAGTCATTGTTCCCGGAGAGAAAGATGAGGCACCTGTGTTAAGTCTACCTATTGTTTTCCATGCAGTAGTTGTTGAAGTGCCACTGTTTGAATCATTCCCTGACATTGAATCAACGTAGTAAATAGTTCCACCAGATGGGTTTGTACAGACCGAAGCGTTATCAGTAAGGCTTGGACCGACTGGTCCATTAATACCAAGTACTTGACCTCCGCCACTACCTGCAGCAGATGTCGTAAGTGTAATTGCTGAAGATTGAGCAGAGTCATTTGCGGCAGCATCGTATGCAGACACTTTGTAGTAGTAGGTTGTACTCGCACTAAGACCAGAATCGGTATAGCTTGTTGTTGTAATTCCTGTTGCCACCTGACTATAGGTACCAGTTAGGGAAGAACTTCGATACACTTTGTACCCTGTAACTCCAACAGCGTCAGATGACGCTGTCCAAGAGAAACTAAGTGAGTTTGAAGTTGAGCCGTTGGTAACAAGCCCAGACGGCGTTGAGGGGGCCGTCGTATCTGAGGCCACCCCACCGACTGTTGCAATTGCACCAAGCGATTCATTGTAATATGTTCCACCGTTTGTTGTTTCAAGTTTTACTGCAGTAACCATGTATTTGTTTCCTGAAGTATAGTTATCTGTTGAAGTGTAACTTGTTCCTGTGATCGGTGCTCCATTAAGTTTTGTAATACCACCTGAAGTTATTTTGTATACATTATACCCATGAGTAGCACTTGAAGCTGCTGGCCATGACATTGCTGTCTTACCAGAGCTGTTTGAAAGTGTGAGAGAAGAAACCGGAGCAACATATTCAGCTCGTAGTGATGGATCGCCAAGAAGTGACATAAACCCATTACCGCCATAGTTGCTATCCCAGATACCTCCGACTGGAACATATAGTGAGGTTGTGTTATTTACAGTCATCTTACCTGCGTAACCAATATTTTGACCAAGACCCATTGAATGCAAGTACCAGTTTCGGTCATCACCATGCATAGAAGCGAGAGCCTTACCATCAGCAAGAGCGGCTCGAAGAAGTGCATTATAGTCTCCCCATTCTGGAATATAACTTGCTACATATTGATTAAACACACCACCCATTTCAAATCCTGATGATGCATGTGTATAACTACTACCAAGAGCCGTACCTCCAGCATAGTCAACAGCAGTTGTTGTACCTCCGTATCGTAACGACGTAAACAAGTATGTATTTGCACTTGATGTTGCCGTGTTCATTGCGGCCATACTACTTACACCGTTATCTGCCGTAATGTTTGATCCGACAAGTGGTCCAACAATAGATGGCAACATCCCCCATACGAACTTACCTCCATCATATCCTTGATAGATAAGTCCATCTCGGATAAATGCTCTTTTTACCGGTGTCCACACTTTTCTCTTAAATTCTCTTGCTTTTGTTAGATAGTTTGAAAGTAGTGTTTGTTCTGATTGACTATAGACTGTAAGCGCAAACATATCTACTCGTCCAACTTGCAGTTCAAGAGCAGAAGGAGTTTGACCACTTGTAAGACAGAATTTATGAGTCGTTGGTGGAATTGGCATAAATGAACTCACTTGATATGGACTTTGCCATTGAGAGTAGTTTATCGGCGATAGACTCCAATCAGACGGGCCAGCTGGTATGTTTGAGATTTCTGTATATGGTGTACATCCATTTGAGAGTTTATTGAACTCTTGAGTCATTTCTCCATAATATGTATCAGTTGAAAGCGCACGTGATCCATGTCCATCACCATTGAAGTTTCCAGCTCGTGGAACAGGAACGTGTCCAAGAAGATATACGGCCTTTACGTTTGTTGGATCGGCATCGTATTCTGCTTTAATAGCATTTCGAACTGTTGTTGGTGTATCACTTCGACTTACATATTTTGGTATTACCACCCATTTATCAGCTGTAAGGTCATCTACGAGTGTGCTAATTTGTGATGCGAGTGATGTTTGGAATGTGTTGTCGATAACAAGAACCATTTTACCTCGATATGATTCTTGAGGAACATTGATTCCAGCAGCAATATATCCGTATGCATTTGAGTTTACTTGAACCTTGTATTCATAGTATGTTCCAGCAACCGCAGTGTTATCAACGTAACTTGTTGCATTACCTGATACTGTTCCTAGTGAAGTGAATGAGGTTGAAGCTAGGCCAGCTTTTCTTGAGATTGTTGCACTTGTTTGCGTTCTTCCTGAAACGTTTGCCCACTTAAGAGTGATTCTATTTGGGTTGTTTGAAATTTCTGCACATAGTTGTACTGCTTTTTGTGTGTGAATGTCTCCAGTAATTGAAGGCATTGTAGGACATGTTGTAGTAATTGGTGGTTCAGTTCCCTCTGAAACAGTTGTTCCACTTACTGCCGCTGATTGAGAAGTACAGTTTGGTGTCGTAGCACTATCACAGGCATCTACTTTATACCAATATGTTGTTGAAGCAGATCGTCCAGTGTCAACATATGATGTACCAGTAATATTTCCACCAACTTGTGTAAATGTTCCTGTTTGAGTTGTGCTTCGGTAGAGTCGGTAGTTAATTGGTGTTGTTGAATCGGTAAGAGCTGACCAAGAAACAGTGAGACTACTTGATGTAGGAGAACCTACTACTGGGTTTAAGGTTCCGGCTGGAGCTGTTGTGTCAGGAACAAACACGGCCACACTAAACGCTCTACTTTGTGTTGTCGAAGCATTACCTGCTGTATCAGCACATGATACGTATCGTGTGTATGATGTTCCATTGGTAAGACCTGTTTGAGAAGCTGAGTGTGAAGTAGAACCAG
>JACCDG010428432.1_pt1 | contig 68418 bp, 66 predicted proteins | sample 7442471 | NCBI WGS metagenome assembly JACCDG01 (sample SAMN15323444, study PRJNA562643) | freshwater metagenome | isolation source: river surface water | place: USA:Blue River Watershed | collected 2017-08-17 | reverse complement strand
GTCATCGCGAGGAACGAAGCGATCCAGTTCTTTGCTTACTTCGAGCAGATGATATGAATAGGTTATATAAACGACACAATAATAAAACAATTTATTAACAAAGTGAGATTTTTTATATAAAAGTAAAAAGTGGTGATCCCGAGATGATTCGAACATCCGACCCACTGATTAAAAGTCAGTTGCTCTACCGACTGAGCTACGGGATCACATAAGTAATAGGTAGGGGATTATATAACATATTAAAACTATAAAAACAAAGGCTTTTTTAACAATTCTAAAATTATTTTATAACGGCCAAACCAGACGATTACCACATCCTATTAAATAGGTTTACTTTCTCAACAGCAATATGCTTGAGAGAACCAAGGATATGTAGCCCTATAAACACGATAAGTACATAACCTGCGTATCCATGGACATTCCAAAAAAACTTCCCTAAATCAGGATTTTTCTCAACTAGTGTAGGCAACTCCATTCCAAAAAAATGAACTGGATATCCACCAAAGCTAGACATCAAATATCCACTCATAGGCATAGCAACCATACAGAGATATAAAACTACGATAGTTAGAGAAGACAACCCTGAATCAAATTTATTAATTTGTTTCGGTAAAGCAGGAATTTTTGAACGCATTCTAATAGATATTCTAAAGACGATTAATAGTAATGCAATCACTCCAAAAGATTTATGTAAATCATACACTTGAAATTTTCTTGGATCTTCATTTGGTAGATCACTCATCCAAAGCCCTACACTTAATAATGTAATTATTAAAAGCGCCATAATCCAGTGGACAATACGCATAGATAAAGAATACTTTTCCATAACACCTCAAATATTAATCAATGAGATAGTAGCAATTCTAAACTAAATCGCAAAGAAAATTATTTATATGGAGGTTGCGTGTAACCTTTAGGAGATGAAGTGAAAATTTCAAAACCATCTTTAGTTACCCCAATAGTGTGCTCAAACTGTGCAGATAAAGATTTGTCTCGAGTCACTGCTGTCCAACCATCAGCAAGCTCTTTCACTTCAAAGCGACCAGCATTGATCATTGGCTCAATAGTGAAGAACATCCCTTCTTCTAAAATTAATTTAAACCCAGGCTCGTAATAATGAGTAACATTTGGAGCGGCATGGAAAACTTTACCTATACCGTGACCACAAAAATCCCTAACAACAGAAAAACCTTGGCTTTCAGCATATTCTTGAATCGCTTTGCCTATTAGATTTAATTTAACCCCAGGCCTCACCTGCTCTATTCCTTTCATTAGACAATCATATGTAACTTGCACTAATTTCTTGGCTTTGATTGGCACTTTATCGCCAACCATATACATACGGCTTGTATCACCGTAATAACCATCTTTAATTACAGTTACGTCTATGTTGACTATATCACCATCATTTAATTTCTTATCACTTGGAATACCGTGGCAAACCACATGATTTACAGATGTACAAATTGATTTGGGATACGGAGTCCTACCAGATGACTTATACCCTAATGGAGCTGGCACACATCCAGCCTTCACTATCATGTCGTGGCATAACGTGTTAAGTTGATCAGTTGTAACGCCAACTTGAACATGATCGGTAATAAAATCTAAAACTTCTGCAGCAAATTTCCCAGCCGCACGCATTCCTTCAAAATCTTTTTCGTTGTGTATAGGTATTGATTCTTTCATCATCTTTGCTATTATTTTATAGGCATAAAATAGCAGTAAATAGGCCAATTTTGCAAGAAAAAATTAAAGACTCCATACTCCAGCAAGCTATTAAGATCGTACCTTTTGAAGGTTGGTCAAATGAGATGCTGCGCCAAGCATCAGTCAAAGCTGGCTTTGATGAAAACATGGCGGAACTCGTATTTATGAACGGCGCCATAGGACTATTAGATTATTATCTTGAGGATCTTGACCAGAAAATGATCGAAAAAATCCGTGAGCTTCCAGTAGATAAAATGAAAGTTCGGGAAAAAATTAAACAAGCGGTTGTTATTAGATTAAATCTAATGAAGAAACCTGTAGCAAGTAAAACTGTTTCATTCTTAGCCCTACCCTTCAATATTCCAAGCGCAATGAGTTTTACTTGGCGAACGGTTGATAAAATGTGGTATGAAGCTGGCGATACAGCAACTGATTTCAATCATTATACAAAACGTACTCTACTTGCTGGGGTTTATAGCTCTACTTTAATGTACTGGCTTAATGATGACTCTAAAGATAATCAAAAAACTTGGGAGTTTTTAGATAGAAGAATTGAAGATGTTTTAAAAGCTGGCAGCTTCTTAAGAAAATTTTCTCAAACAACGTAAATCTCCAAAAGGCTAAAGCTACTCAAGATTAAAAAAATATTAGTCCACAAAATCCCTTGCGAATTTCGTAACCCGATTTTATTATCAAACCATCAGATAATAATATAGGTTTATGTTTAAAAAAATTTTAAACATCATTTTCAAACTACAAGATCTTAAGAACTTCAAACCCTCTTTAAGTGAAGGCAAACTTTACCGCTTAAGTTTACTAGTTAAACCTCTAAAAGAAAAACCAAGATTATTTGGATTTTTACTGGCACAACTAATACTAATATTTTTTATAGTGCTAAATACAGCTTACTATATTGTGCATTCACATTCTCATACTGATACAGCAATTGAAACTGGACAAATGGCACTAATTAACATGGAAAGTGATTCAGTCGTAGTAGGTAAGGTAATAATTGATAGCTTGAAAAAAGAAGAACTAGCCAGACAATACCAGGAAGCTCAAGCTAAAAATCTTGAAAAAGAGCACAAGGCCGATGAAGAAACAACAGAACATTCCAGCAACACATTAGAAACTTTTAGAGCCCCCCCATTATCAGAAGAAACAAAGCAAAAAAGTAAAATTGTTATAATTGTAACTGATTTAGGATTAAGCAAATCATTAACTCTTGAAGCACTTCAACTTCCAAAAAACTTTACATTAGGGTTCTCTCCGTACGCTAATAATGTGGACGAATGGATTGATCAAGCAGTTTCAAAGGGTTTTGAGACAATAATAAATCTACCTATGCAACCCACAGACTACCCAGTTAACGATCCTGGGCCTTACGCACTGCTTCAAAACCTCGCTATAGGTGAGAATCTTTCAAGACTAGATTGGGTACTATCTAGGTCGAAAAAAATAGTTGGAGTTTATACTAGTAGTAATGAAACCTTTACCAGTTCACGCGCCAACCTACTTCCCGTTTTGGAAAACCTAAAAAAGAAAAGAAAAATTTTTGCATATGGTAATATCAGTAACGACCAAAGCCTTACAAGCCTAACGGGAAGTATACAAAGTGAATATACTCCAGTGCACATTAGTATCGACGAAGAATTAATTGAGTCGAAAATCACTAATAATCTTCTTCGCCTCGAAGGATTAGCGCAAAGCAGCGGCTTTTCTGTCGGCTACATAAACCCATATCCTTTAACAATCAAGCTTGTAAACAAGTGGCTAGACGATCTAGATTCAAAAGCAGTAACCATTGTACCTTTGAGCAATCTATTCGACCCTATTACCGAAGAACATATAAAATCTGATAAAGAGCAAGAAGCTAAGGAACGAGAAGAAATAATAAAAGATAATGAAAAGCTAGAAGCAAAGCATCCTAATATTTCATCTCCATCACCAGAAGGACATGGTCAATCAGAACACGGAGCAAGTGAAGAACACGGAGGAAGTGAAGGACATGGCGATAAACCTGCTCCATCTGAAGGCGGACATTAAGAAGATTTACTCTAATCATTACTTACAATCTTTTTTTCTTGGTACCGTTCTAACTTTAGCATTTTCACCTTTTGGAATTTTACCTTGTGTTATCGCTTCTTTCACAGGTCTATTGTTTATAATTGAAAAGTATAAGTCCAAAAAAAAATGCTTTTTACTTGGGTGGACATTTGGCTTCGGCCATTTCATGACAGGATTATACTGGTTCTCACACGCTCTAATGACAGATCCTAGCCAATTCGGCTGGATGATACCATTTGCGCTATTACTTGTTCCAGCTGTTCTAGGCATATATACAGGAATTGTGACAACATTAGTTTCTTTTTTTAACACCAGAATTCAGCGCATGTTAGCTTTTATAAGTGCTTGGGTATTAGTTGAAGTATTAAGAACAAATTTTATAATACCATTCTCTTGGAATTTACTAGGCTATACTTTAGTTGCTTCCAATAACCTATTACAATTCTCATCAATTGCTGGACTCTATGGGTGCTCTCTCTTGGTAGCTTTTATTGGTAGCTTCTTATACACCAAAGACAAACGAGTTATCATTACCGCGCTAATAATCGGATCATTTGTCTGGGGATATGGAAGCTGGAGGCTTTTCAATAAAGAGGATTCCTCAATAAAAGACTTTAAAATTAGATTAGTACAGCCGAGCATCTTGGAACATCCAATGGGAAATAGAGCAAAGCAGGATGAAGCTATGGAAAGACTCGCTGAGCTATCTATGTCTAATTTATCTAAAGATATCAAATATGTAATTTGGCCAGAAGCTTCTTTTCCTTATGGCTTCCACCATGATATAATCACAATCAAACATCTTGCACTACTTGCGCCTAAAGAAGGAGCAGTTATTATTGGATCGGATCGAATCATTCTTGAAAATGACAAGTATAAAATATTTAACTCCATAATCTCTATCTCATCAAACGCTGAAGTTTTAGGTATTTATGATAAGGAAATTCTTGTACCTTATGGCGAATATATCCCATTCAAAAAGTTTATTCCCTTTGTAGACAAAGTGACGCATGGCGCTGAAGACTTTTCACAAGGCATCAACCCTTCAAACGTTATGAGAATCAACACACTCCCTCCTTTCCTACCGCTAATTTGCTACGAAACAATCTTTCCTAATTTAAATACCACTAATGCTATGTGGATGTTAAACATCACAAATGACGCATGGTTTGGAAACAGTATTGGTCCGCATCAACATTTTGCGATGTCTCAATTTCGCGCAGTAGAATATGGAATTCCAATGGTCAGAGTGGCAAATAATGGGATTACAGCAGTAATTTCACCTTATGGAGAAATAGTATCCAAATTGCATTCAAACGAAATTGGCGTATTAGACATAAATTTACCCGCTCAAGTTACAAAGAATAGAATACAAACCACCATATTTTATTGCCTAAACTACTTGGCATTTTTAATTTTTGCACTGGCAATATATTTGCGATTAGTGCATAGTAAAACTGGGAAAAGAAACAAGTTTAGTAGATGAATCCGCAAGCTAAAACAACTATAGATCAACACATTGGTCCTCGACTTAAAATTAAGCGCCTTGAGAAAGGGTTGAGCCAAGAAGAACTTGGTAAAGCTGCCAATATAACATTTCAGCAAATTCAAAAATACGAGAAGAGTGCTAATAGAATAAGCGCTAGTACGCTTTATACCCTAGCTAAGTACCTAGACGTAAAAATTGGCTACTTTTTCGAAGGAATAGATGGAAACTTAGAGTATAACTTTGACTCAGATTCAAATAAATTCAGCCTTGCTGATATTGAGCAAAAATATGAAGGCTCTACAATTTTACAGGAAATTGAACAACTTATCAAAGCCTACACCTCAGTTCGCAACTCGGATACACGCAAGAACATCCTAAACTTAGTAGAATCTATATCAAAACAACACGCAGAAACTAAAACAACTGAAAAAAGTACTGCTGCCTGATTAAAGTTGCTTGAATATTACCCCAAAACCTGCTAAAAGTATGTAACTTTTAATGAATTAATGGATATAAGCATGTCAAGACGTTGTGATATTAACGCAAGCAAAGGTATTTTGTCAGGTCATAAAGTGTCTCACTCTAACCGCAAAACAAAGAGAAGATACCTACCAAATCTACAGTCAGTTTCTTTAATGAGCGAAGCTTTAGGTCATACTGTAAGCCTACGTTTGACACCAAATACCATTAAAACAATCGAGCATAATGATGGAATTGATAACTATCTACTCAAAACATCATCTCGCAAAATTACTGATGATGCTCTAGTTCTTAAAAAAAGAATTAAGAAAGCTCTAGATAAGAAAAGCGCAAAAGCAGCATAATCATGACAATAAATATACAACAAGTACTGTCCTTAGCAGGAGCGGCAGCTATTATTTACTGCGCACAAAACACCCTTTCTACCTCTCAGTTTGGCTCACTCATGCCTGTTGCTGCTAATGGATTGGCAACGGGAATCGTTGCTGGAACTTTACTTAGCCAACTGCCAGTCAGAAATGGAGTTGAGTTTGCAATAATGTCAGTCACAGCTCTAGCTTTAACAGAGTTAGCAAAAGCCGCATATCACTCACACTTTTCCAATGCAGCTTGCCTTACATTCATAGGATTTACTTATCTTGGCTTTTGTAATTCCAAGCCAAATTTCGCGAGAGGTTATTAGACCGAATCATGAATTATTTTCTAAATTCTTCAAAATTAGGGAATGATAATGTTTGTCTATTTTAAGCCACAATTTTTACGAATTTTAATACTCTCAGTTTTGAGTGGTCTACCCTTAGCGCTTGCCGCATCTACACTCACCACTATGCTTGCTGAGTCTGGATTGGATCTAACTACCATAGGTTTATTCGCTTTAGTTGGTATGCCATACACCATAAAATTCCTTTGGGCACCAATTGTCGATAATTACAACATTCCACTATTAAGCAAAATAGGCAGAAGAAAGTCGTGGATTACACTTTGTTCTATATTCTTGTTTATTAATATCTTTATTATTTCATTCATAAATCCCCAAACATATCCTTTTCTTATCGCTCTCTTTGCTCTAGGCATTTCGATATCATCAGCCACTTTTGATATTGTATTTGATGCATACCGAATTGAATCGTTAACCAAAGAAGAACAAGCAGCTGGTGCATCAACATATGTATTAGGCTATCGGCTTGGAATGCTCACATCAAACGCTGGAGCATTGTACCTAGCTCATTTTTATGGCTGGGAATTAGCCTATCAGACTATGGCTTTGTTAATACCTCTCTGCCTTTTAACATTAATTTTTTCCCCAGAACCGCTTGTTCAATCTGCTAAAAAAAAGCCAGCTTCTTTCACAAAATGGCTACAAGTTGCTTATTTTGAACCTCTGGCAGACTTTGTAGAACGGCATCAAGCTTGGAGAGTACTGCTTTTTGTAGCCTTGTTTAAGCTTGGCGATGCCTACGCTGGTATGATGACAAATCCATTTTTGATTACCCTCGGCTTTAGCAAGATTGAAATAGCGAACATTGTAAAAGGTATTGGCTTGGGTGCTACTTTGTTTGGAGTGTTTTGTGGTGGATTATTAGCAGCTAGAGTAAAAATGCACTACTGCTTGTTTATTACTTTACTACTGCAATCAATTTCAAATTTACTATTTATCGTCCAATATCAATTTGGGCACAATGATTTAGTTCTAGTACAAGTTATTTGCATTGAGAATTTTGTAGGTGGAATTGGTACTAGTATATTTATGTCTTACTTAGCAAGTCTGTGTAATACAAAATTCACTGCTACTCAATACGCCCTATTATCCAGCTTTGCGCTTTTAGGAAGAACTGTAATCTCCAGCTCTGGCGGCTACACAGTTGATTATTTTGGCTGGCCATCATTCTTCATAATATCTGCCCTGCTGTCGCTTCCAGCTTTGTTTCTAATTAAGTCTACGACTGGTAGGAAGCAAAAGAGCAAACCTATTGAGAATGCCGTACCTATTACATAAAGAACTCTTTAGTTACCTATGTTTCTTTGCTTCAATCTCCTCTAGAGACTCAACTTTTAGTCCCTGTTTCTCAATTGATAATTTGTGGGTATAAAATTCTCCATCATTACGCCCACCATGCTCAATATGAATAACCACTGCTGCATTATCCTCTGCATACTTCTTAATCAGCGATTTAGCTAGTCGCTTTGTCCCTTCAGACATAGCGCTTGTCACCTCATCTAAAAATAGAACTTTAGGCTTCAATATCAAAGCTTGAATTAATAGAAAAATCTGCTTTTGCCCACCTGATTTCTTCTCCCAATCTCCAATCTTATCTAAGTCATCAGCAAATTCATCTTGCTGAAAATACTTAAGCATTTCGCATATTTCATTTCTTATCATGGTAGGTGTTCGTGGTGCAAATTCACGTATTGTTTTTGGATAAACAATCAAATCCAAAAGTGATATTCCATTTTTATGCCTTACACTTTGCGGCACATATACTTTTTGATCATCTGGAGCAATTGAAATTGAACCTTCAACATTAGCGAAAGTTAAACCACTCAGGGCATTTAAGAGTGTGCTTTTTCCAGAACCGTTATTACCGGTTAATAAATATACTCCAGGTTTCAGTGTAACAGGTTTTGTAATGTCTAAAATCTGTCTTGACCCATCGGGGGTCCACAGCTTAAGGTCATTGATACGAAGCAGCGCGTGATCATCAAATTTTAGCTTACTACCCGCAATTGTACTCATGCAATCCTCTATTGCAGTTCTAGTATTGTACACCGCATCATTTAAATAACAAAAATTTCCAGTTGATAATGCACAAATCCAAAGCACAAAGGCTCTAACTTGATACAACTCTCTATTTAACATAAAGAACTCAGTTTGAAATGAAATCTGCTTAGCAAAAACTAATGGTGCCATGGCAGTACTTAGAATTCTTGATGACAAATCAGTCATCCACCAATTAAGAGAGTTATTTCTTGTATCAAACGCAGCTTTTAAACTGAGAGCAACTGACAATTTTCTAATAGACTTCTTCAGTTCTCCAAATTCTTGTGTTTCAGAGCCCTTCGATGCAATCTGATAGTTATTATCAACAATCTCTTGGGCATCCATTCGTGCATGGTGTTCACACTCACTTTTGGTGCTAGATATCTCCCTCGACCCTTGAGTCAGATAAAAAGAAAATGCAGTCATCAAGGCTGATGAAGCAAAACATATTGCACAAATCGTTCTATCTGATTTTTGTGAAAAATTATAAGCAGAAGAGGTAAAATCGACTAATTGAATAACAAAGCCAAGAGTATTATCTACTAAAGAAGTAGTGTAATCGGCTAATCCAACTACTAAAAGTTGTGGCAATGATTCTGCAACTTTTAGATGTTGCGATTTTAACACCAAAGCCACTTTAGGTTTTTTTAAGCCATCTAAAATATCTGCATACATATCAGATTTTAAAGATTCTGATAAATGACTCCTTAAACGAGCTGATACATAATCTAAAAATATCCATAAGCCTGATGCGGCTATGCTTAGAAATGCCGCTTCATAGAACCCATTTTCTTGATCATTTTTAAGATGATCATTGGGCAAATCTCTATAGTAATCAGCCCAGCTTTTTAAAATAAAAGCCTTTGCGAATGTAAGGCTAAGTATAGTAGTAGACAATGCAACTCTATATTTTGCATGCCTATTACCCAATACAAAGTACTGGCTACTGTTGTTAATTAGCTTCGCAAGCATTAATTCTTCCTCCCCAGGAAATTCAGGTAACATTATATCACAAAACGCAACTGATTTCAACGCAATCAGAAGAGATTAAACCTGATTTTAAATCATATATCTTGCTTTTACATTAAAAACACATTAAAATTTGCAAAAACTTAGATATACACCATGAATCACCACACAGACAAGACAACAAGTAGAATTTACATTAAAGCTAAAATTGATGGATTTGATTTATCAAAACTTGATCTAAACAAAGAAAATCTATTGGTTGGAAGTCTACACAATTCAGCAAGAGTTCCACAAAACGATGGAACACTTGTGATCTTTGAAAAAGCTGATCCTGCTCAATTATACGCATCTATTACTGATAACTTCTCGGAAGCTAGTGAATTAAACCATAACTTCATGAGATTTTTCCTAGAAGGTGGGCACGCGATTTTGGAACTTACATGTATTAGGTGCAACAATACGCAACCCACACACATATTCGCTGATCTAAATAGTGACTTTAGAATATGGACAGAAAGCCAACTTACAGACCAGTCAATAGTAAAATATATTTTAGAAAGAAATAACTATGATAATGCATTAAAAATACTTCTCACAGATTCTCAAGCTAAAAAAGTTTTATCAAGTATTAATCATATAGCCTCATTGGGAAATAAGGACTACGACTATGTTGAATGGTCACACAATTGCGCTTCAGCACTGACAGACATATATAAGTACAGCGGTTTTGATAGGCACTTTTCTGAATACATGACAGATACAGAACTACTGGCTTCTGAGAGCTCGACCTCAGAAACTCATGGTATCACCTATTTACATAGATATCATGATTTTAGTTTTAAGCACGACATTACTAGACCACAAATATCTATGTTCATGAAAAACCTCTATGGAGATGATTTTGGGACTAGGTGGAGAGGTCCAGAGGGCTTGGACAAAGAACCCGTGAACACAACTTTACTGACAAACTACCCAGAAGTTCAAAAAAGATATGAAGAAGCTTTCGAAATAATCAACAAAGTAAAACCTTTGTTAATTAAAGAATATCTATTGGCTATTAAAGCAAATTTATCAAATGAGCTGTTAACCAATGCTTTTGATCTATTAGGTTCAGAAGTTACAAACAACGATCTTTACTATTTTAATGTGTATAAACATAAATATGAAATATTTCAGAATTATAAAAACGAGCCTTATGTCAAACATCTATTTTCCATGCATGAAGTAGGTTTAGACGATATATTAGTACATTGCAGGCTTAGCAGCGGCTCAGCTAACTCAGAACTATGTTCAGAACTTAGACTTATAGACGTTTGAAATTTTCCTTTTTTAACATCGCCCCCTATCTTGGCTAGTTGAGGACATAGCTGATTTAAATCCCTGATAAAAACAATAAAACAAACCTATTGCTGTTGCTTTATATCCTATACCCTTAAATGATTGATGTAGCGGCACTAAATCTAGCCCATGTTGCGAACGCGTCAACATTGTATCTGCTGGATACCCCATAAAACAAACAAGAGCTCCACCTAAAAATGTGGAAGCATATTTGGTTTTATTATTATCTCCAAATTTCCTAACCATAGAATCATTTATCAAACGACCTAACGGGTCACCAAATAAAAAAGTCGACTCTCGAATTACTAACGCATTGGTTTGTCTTATGTTCAATTTTTTAATGGATTGAACCACAGTCAATCCAAAAGTCCTACCATTGTCAGCTGCAAGCGCAGGGACACTGAGTACTGCTATGCTTAATGCACTTATAGAATCCGCATAGACGCCTGTTATATTAGCTTTATTTAAGAATCTTGTGGCTACGCCTGTCAAACTTAGCTGCATGCCTATAACGCTCCCTGCAATTGCAGCTCCCTTAATCGGCCATATCACAGTATTATCAAGGGTCATCGATGGACGCGGCAAACCCGCCTGCAAAGCACTTTTAACAACAAAAAGATAATAAGGTGGTATCACAGCCGCGCCAGCTGCTACAGAATTTGTAGCTATTTGCTTTACATTATTATCAAACAAACTGGCTTTATGATTTTCGGGCATAGTCTTCCTCCAATAATTAATGCAAAAAAAAGGCTATGTAAAACATAGCCTTTTGAATTCTAAATAAGTACTAAAATTTATTAGTCTTCTTTTTTCTTCTTTGCTTTTTTAGGTTTGTCTTCAGAAGCTTCTTCTACTTTCTCAGATTTAGCTTTTGCTGACTTTTTAGCTTTTGGCTTTTCTTCACCTTCAGCTGCTGCAGAAACTTCGGCTTTCTTTTCAGATTTTTTTGCTTCTTTGCCTAGGTTTTCTTTAGCTACTTTCGCTTCTTCTTCACTTCTAGCTATGTTTAAAGAAACCATAGCTTTAACTTCAGCATGAAGCATAACGTCTACTGGATAAATACCAATCTCTTTAAACTTATTGTTTAGAACAATCATATCATAAGATATATCTGCTTTTCCTGTTTGAGTAATTGCGTTCGCAATATCTCTTGAAGTAACAGAACCATATAGTCTACCATCTTCACCAGCTTGTCTGATTAAGTTAACCATCAATCCGTTGATCTTAGCTACCAATTTCTCTGCAGCTGCTTTCTTGGCAGCATTTTCCGCTTCCAACTCAGCTTTTCTTAGCTCAACAACTTTGATATTAGATTCTGTCGCTCTAATAGCTTTTTTGCGGGGCAAAAGGAAGTTTCTTGCGAAACCATTCTTTACAGAAACAACATCACCTATCACACCTAGTCTTTCAACTTTTTCTAGTAAAATAACTTGCATTTAAATTCTCACTTATAATTTGTTACGCTGCTGCATAAGGCAATAAAGCAAGAGTTCTTGCGATATTAATAGCTTTCTTAAGCTCACGTTGTTTACTTGCACATACGTTTGTGATTCTGCCAGGCAGAATTCTACCTCTTTTAGACACGTACTGAGAAAGTAATAAAATATTTTTATAATCGATCTGAGGTGCATCTTTACCAGACAGCGGACATCTGCTACCACCTTTAGATGGATTTTTTCTATTAAATAGAACCGAGTTCGGGATTAACGAACCATGATAATTGTTTGAATCTTCCATAATACCAATCTCTTTAATTACATTACTTCTTCGTTTGCACCCATTCCAGGCACAGCTTTAGCTGGAGCTTGCATCATTGGAGAAGCAGCATCATCAACACTTTCAACTCTTAAACTAAGATATTTTAAAATATCTTCGTTAATTCTGCAGTTACGCTCAAACTCTTTTACTGCTTTCGCGTCAGCACTAACACCTAACATCACGTAGTGACCTTTCTTATTTTTCTTAATAAGGTACGCAAGGCTACGAAGACCCCAATATTCTTTTTTAAGGATTTGCGCCCCTAAGCCTTTGAAAAGCTCAACAAATTTATCTGCAAGTTTATGCACGTCCTGAGCAGGAATATCTTGCCTCGCGATAAATGTACACTCGTAAAATGCCATTAATTCTCCAATTTATATACAATTATAAGTGTAGGCATTGTACAAAATTATTAGCAAAGTGCAAGCCCTTTTGTGCAATTTTTGTTAATACTATGCAATTTTAATCCTCAGATACTTCCGAAAGCTTGTCTGCCTGATCTTGAGTTATAAGTGCATTTATGATTTCGTCAATCTCACCTTCGTTAATAAACATATTTAGGTTATATAGCGTAACGTTAATTCTATGGTCAGTAACCCTACTTTGTGGATAGTTGTAGGTACGTATGCGCTCAGATCTATCGCCGCTGCCAATCATACCTTTACGCATAGATGAGCGTTCTTTATCTTTCTTCTCTCTTTCAGCTTCATAAACTCTAGAACGCAAGAGTTTCATAGCTTTAGCTTTATTTTTATGCTGAGACTTCTCATCCTGAATACTAACAACAACCCCTGTTGGAAGGTGGGTAAGTCGCACAGCACTTTCGGTAGTATTTACGTGCTGCCCACCTGCACCACTGGCACGGAATACATCTACACGTATGTCACTTTCATTAATTTGAATATCAACTTCTTCAGCTTCAGGCAAAACTGCAACAGTAGCAGCAGAGGTATGAATACGCCCGCTCGATTCCGTTTCTGGAACTCTTTGTACTCTGTGCACACCAGACTCAAACTTTAATTTTGAGAACACGTCCTTACCAGAAATAACAACCGAAGCGTCTTTAAAGCCATCAAGCCCAGTATCAGATTTAGATAGCAATTCAAACTTCCACCCCATACGTTCTGAATATCTTTGATACATTCTAAATAAATTCGCAGCAAACAGAGCAGCTTCTTCACCGCCTGTCCCTGCACGAATCTCAAGAATAGCGTTTTTTGCATCGGCATCATCTTTGGGCAGTAATGCTATTTTAATATCATGATCGAGTTTTTCTAAAGTCTGCTTCAGTGCCGCGACTTCTTCCTCAGCAAATGCCTTCATTTCGGCATCAGCGTTAGGGTCAGTAAGTAATGCCGTGGAATCAGCAAGATCTTGTTTTGCTTTTTTATATTCATGAGCAATTTTTACAATAGATGATAAATCAGAGTGTTCTTTTGCAACCTTAGCATATTCTTGCGAATTCATAGAAGACGGATCCATCATCCTATCATTCAACGCAGCGTGCTTTGCAATTATCTTATCTAACTTCGCTTCAAAAGACATTTAGTTTCCCTTAAATTTTACTTTTAATTAATTCAACAGTTTCCTTAACACCATAAAGCGCTACAAACGAACCAAATCGCGGCCCCTGCTCTGCTCCAAGCAATACTTCGTAAAGGGCTTTAAACCAATCTTTCTGATCGAATTCAAATTCTTTAGCTATTGCATATACTTGATTTTGAATCTCCTCTGCTGGAGTTTTAGAATCTAGTCCAGATAGAACAGCAACCAATTTTTCTAATGCTGCTTTCTCCTTATCGGTAGCAGGCCTAAATTTCTTATTAGGTTTTACAAAATCATGATAGTAGTTGATAGCTTTCTCGACTAACGTATTTAAAAATGGCGAATTCTCAGGTGTGCTCTCAGGCAACATGTGTTTAATGTATCCCCAAATAACATGCTGATCGGCCGAATTACATGCACTTACTAAATTCAATAGTAGCGCAAAGCTAATAACTGGCTGCAATGCAGGCGGGTTACCATTATGAATATGGTAAAGTGGATTATCTAATTTTTTAGCCAAATCCAATGACTCATATGACTTCCAGTACTGAATATACTCATCAACCGATTTTGGAATAACATCAAAATACAATTTTTTTGCGCGCTGAGGTGCAAGATACATGTAATATGCCAAGCTTTCTTGTGGCGCATAGCGTAACCACTCATCAATGGTTAGACCATTACCCTTAGATTTTGAAATCTTTTGACCATTCTCATCTAAGAATAATTCATAGAAATACTGATGCGGCCCTTTACCGCCAATGATATTACAAATCTTTGTATAAATAGGCCCATTTACTAAATGATCTTTTCCATATGTTTCAAAATCAACATCTAATGCTGCCCAGCGCATACCAAAATCTGGCTTCCATTGCATCTTGGTTTTGCCATTTGTTACTTCAGTAGTAACTTTTTTACCACTTGGAGTTTCAAATGTAATGGTGTGATTTTTTTTATCTACCTCTAGCATCGGAACTTGCAGCACACGACCTGTATCAGGATCAACTGGTAAAAATGGGCTATAAGTTTTTTGCCTTTCTTCACCTAAAGTTGGGATCATGACATCCATAATCTCGTCATATTTCTCAAGCGCTTTGTTTAGGTACTCATTAAGCATACCATTTTTATAACACTCTGTTGCACTGAAAAATTCATACTGAAAACCAAACGTATCAAGAAACGCCCTTAAACGAGAATTCATATGGTGACCAAAGCTCTCATGTGTTCCAAATGGGTCTGGTATAGAAGTCAAAGGCAAGTCCATGTATTGCTTATATTCTTCTTTATTTGGAATAGTATCTGGAATTTTGCGCATACCATCCATATCATCAGAGAAGCAAAACAGTCTTGTTGGCATATCAGAGATAAGTTCAAATGCTCTACGAACCATTGTGGTACGCACCACTTCACCAAAAGTTCCTATGTGCGGCAAACCTGATGGCCCATATCCAGTTTCAAACAATACATATCCCTTTGCAGGCAACTTATTACCTATTTTCTTTAAGATTGCCCTAGCCTCTTGGAATGGCCATGCATTGCTTTTTAGTGCTAGTTCTTTGATTTCAGACATCTGGATTCTACGTATTTCTTTGACTGGCATCATATCTTATTGTTAGAAAAAAACAACTCTCACAAGCTATTTTTTCAAACCGCAATAATCAAGCAGCCACCATTTCACTTTTTCTAACTCTTTTGCTTTCAGATTTTAACTGACCACACGCTGCAAAGATGTCCTGACCACGCGGCGTTCTAACTGGCGACATATATCCTGCATCTTGAAGAACTCTTGCAAACCTTTTAATCTGCTGGTCTGTCGAGCATTCATATGGTGCACCTGGCCATGGGTTAAATGGAATTAGATTTATCTTAGATGGAATGCCTTTAATTAATCTTAGCAACTCACGTGCATCTGCTTCAGAATCGTTTACATCTTTTAACATTACATACTCAAATGTAATTCTTGTACGATTTGTAAGCGCTGGGTAATTTCTACAAGCATCTAATAATTCTTTAATCGGATATTTCTTATTTAGCGGCACGATGTGGTTACGTAGGTCATCATTTACAGCATGCAGCGATATTGCCAAGTTCACACCCAACTCTTTACCACATTCATAAATCATTGGTACGACGCCAGATGTTGACAATGTGATCTTCCTCTTCGATAGACACAAGCCTTCTGGGCTCATAAGAATTTTAAGTGCCTTAACTACATTTTCAAAATTGTAAAGTGGCTCACCCATTCCCATCATCACAATGTTTGTGAGCTTTCTTGAATCATTACTAGCTGGCCAGTCATTCAAGCAATCTTTGGCATGCATGAACTGCGCAACAATCTCTCTAGCTTCTAAATTTCTAACTAATGTTTGTGTGCCAGTATGGCAAAATTTACAAGTTAATGTGCAACCGACCTGTGAAGAAATACATAAAGTGCCACGAGTTTTCTCAGGAATAAAAACGGTTTCAATTTCGTTTTTATCATCCAGTTTTAGTAGCCATTTTCTAGTTTCATCAAACGATATTAATTCTTTGCTGACATCGATTCTTCTTAAAGAATAAAGCGCCGCTAATTTCTCTCTAAACGCCTTAGATAAGTCAGTCATTATATTAAAATCCTGCACGCCTTGGTTATATATCCAATACCAAAGCTGTTTTGCGCGGAACGGTTTTTCACCAAGATCCACGCATAATTGCTTCAATTCTTCTAAGTTATAACCGATTAAGTTCTGCATATAGCCACTGATTTTTTAGGCATTATAGCATAAAATCTTGGTAAAAACTATATAACTTTAGCTTACTATAAAAGCCCCAATTCCATCTCTTTCCCATCTGCAATCAACTTTTTTGACCTCGATACAAACATCGAGTGTAATTGCTGCAATACCTTATCAGACAATTTCAAAACCATCTCAGAACCCGAAATTACAAGAGGCAACCCGAACCCTTGATAAAGCACTTCGTCATTAGTATCAGTATGCAATTGTGATGTAGCCAAAAACCCCTCTCTTGTGCCAGAAGCACTTGTTCTTTCTTTAAAATCAAGACCTGTTACTTCCACTAATAAGACAATAGATGGGTTTGCAATGTTCAGAGCATCGTACTTATTTAGGAACTTATAAAGCCTAGACCAATTATTATATAAATCATTATATTCTGCTCCTGCAGACCCGTATTGCGATTGATAGAAATTCACAACTACCAATGCCATCATATCTCTAAATCTGTTTAACTCATTTGAATCCAAAGCTTCAGAATTAAAATTATTTCTCAAAGCTGTAAAATACTTATCCAGCCTTCCCATGGTACTATTAAAACTTCCATCTATACATAATTTATCTATGAATGGAGCTTTTCTTACCTCAGCAACACGAACCATCCCAGACTGCGAATTAATAAACAGATTTTCTATTATTGAAAATGGAGATAAGCTATGCACACAAACAGTTCTATTTAAAATCTTCATTAATTCTAAGCTAGACACATATTGCTCAGAGCCAAATTTCCCTACATATATCGGTGCATTTTCATTATCAACTACACCCTTTAAATCTAGATAATGAGTGCCTTGCGACACAAAGAAATTTTCTATATTCTTTCGAAGACTTATTTTAGGGTCATAAAATTCAACGTTTACTCCGCTAGGTAGCATTGCAATTTTTGAATTCAAAGCCTTTATGCTTGAACTTGGAATCATAATTGTCGATCCAACTGGAATTTCCAACCTACCAAAAACAATTACATCCTCTATATACCCACCTGCAACGCGCTTTTTCATCAGTTCTAGTGGTATCATTACTATGATATCTAAATCATTCGTATCAAACCCAATATGAGATCCAACAAGATGGTTAACGGCGAAGTGCATAGTACTTCTTCCCAATGTTAACGACTGATTTAGAACTCCTAAAAACAAAGGAGACCTACCATTTATCTCTATAGTCCTTCTTGGATAGATTACTCCGCCTTCAGGAAAATACTTTGTCACGTGGCATAAAAACAATCCTTTGATATCTGTTTTTAGCTCCCTTTTTTCCATCATCTTTACTTGAGGGCTCATAATAGATTTTCTAGCATCATTATCAGCGGCCAAAAAATTAAACCCAACCATCATGTCTTCAAAACTAGAATCTAGCATTTTATTACTCCTATATTATTAAGTTATTGCGCAGGAATTATACCACACAAATGTTAAAATAATATTAATATTGGTAAATTATCTTGCTAACCGTTCGTTTTTTTGCTTTTTTTATTGCTTTGGTAGTTCTTTTCCAAGAACTCGATAATTAGACCTGCAACATCTACTTTTGTAGTGCTTTCGATACCTTTAAGGCCTGGCGATGAGTTAACCTCAAGCACTAATGGCCCTCTTTTTGAGCGTACAATGTCTACACCAGCTACATTAAGCCCCATAACTTTTGCGGCTAATATGGCGGTTTTACGTTCAGTTGGGGTTATTTTAATTTGTTTTGCAGTACCACCGCGATGGATATTGGATCTAAAGTCACCAGCTTGGGCTGTACGCTCCATTGCGGCTACAACTTTATCACCAACCACAAAACATCTTATGTCTGCACCCTTAGCTTCTTTAATGAATTCTTGAACCAAGAAGAATGCATCCAAACCTCTGAACGCTTCTACTAAACTTTCTGCTGCCTTAGCAGTATCTGCCAATATTACACCTTTACCTTGTGTACCCTCAAGCAGCTTTATAATCAGTGGTGCGCCACCAACAAGCTGTATCAAATCTTTGGTATTCGACGGCGAATGCGCAAAACCTGTTGTCGGCATTCCAATTCCTTTTCTTGAAAACAGCTGATGAGCCCTTAGCTTATCACGCGATCTAGTAATAGCTATAGACTCATTCAACGAATATGTCCCAAGCATTTCAAACTGCCTCAATACCGCTGTGCCATAAAATGTAACCGAAGCCCCTACCCTTGGTATGATAGCGTCGAACTTATTTAATATCTCGCCATTTTTGTAATGAACTTCTGGTTGCTTTGAGTTTATATTCATATAGCACTTTATCGGGTCAACAACTCTGACTTCATGCCCTCGTTTGGTAGCAGCTTCTACTAATCTCTTAGTGGAATAAAGCCTAGTGTTTCTTGATAAAATTACTATTTTCATGCTCATTTTTTATATAATTCCTTTGACTTTTTCACACTTAATTTACCATGCAGAAACTTATGTGAAGGATTAACTAATATCCTACCCACCAAAGCTTCTCGGCCAATTAACATCCTCATACCCATAGAATCTCTATTAGTCAAATTTAATTCTATCTCTAGCTTACTACCACCAATCTGAATAAAAGTTTTGATAACAGGTCTTCTTTTCTTCTCGCCCGTAGAGCTTTTAACATGCCTCTTATCTACTAACTGAGCAACGCAATAACGAGTAATTTTTTTATTCTTCTGGATCGGATGCACTTCAAACTTTACGTACTTCACACCATTTTTAGTAAAGTATTCGATATTATATGCGTGCAGTGACGATGTGGCAGCACCTGTATCAATTTTGGCTTTAATTGCGGGCAGGCTCAACTCTGGCATTGATATCCATTCCTTCCAGCCAACAATCATATTTATAGTTTCCATAACCTAATATTAACTTAACTAAAGCGCTATGTATACGATATTTCTAGATTATACTCTTGTTCTTGACCCTACAATCTAGTGTTTATATTCTCTTTATAGCAACTTCACTTGTTTATTCGATGAACCATTTATTACACCTTCTCCAAAAACACAAAATATTTGTGGTAGCATTCTCTGTGATTTCAGTTTTTCTACTAATAAACTTACCTTCAAAGGAAGTAAATCCTATAAGAGAATATGAAACTTATTATATACATAAATCTAACGGTGAATTGATCACTTTACATCTTGAAGAATCGACTACACACAGCGAAATGAATCTAGGACTAATGTATAGGGAGAATCTGCCCCCAGCCCATGGAATGATATTTATCTTTAGTAATCCTCAGAAGACATCTTTCTGGATGAAAAACACTTATGTTTCCTTGGATATAATAATGATTGATGAAAACGGCATAATAAAAGAAATTCATCCAAATCAGCCTCCTCATAGCCAAAGACAAATTCTTTCTAGATCACTAGTAAAATATGTAGTCGAACTACAAGCCGGAGAAAGTAAAACTTTAGGGATTTCTATAGGCGATACATTAGAATGATTGGCTGGGATGGCAGGATTCGAACCTGCGAATGACGGTATCAAAAACCGTTGCCTTACCACTTGGCGACATCCCAACATATAAGAATATTGTGTGGATGAATATACCTATTAGTTTGGCGTTTGCAACAATTATTTTAGTGATTTCATCCCATTTTTGGCCATTACAAAAGCTCTTGCAGCCAAAAAAAAAGAGTGCTAGCCTTTAACTTCAAGGGGAATAAAATGTAGGCTTATGTATAGCCTTGGAAGCATTTTTGCGGATGCGATTGTTTCAGGTTTAAACTTTCTGTTCGCATATTGGGTATTAAAGGAAACTGTATTAAGGCAAAGAAAAACCTTTACTGTTTGGTTTGCCCTATTTTTCATTTCGGTTGCATCTTCAAGTATAGCTAAAGGTTTAGGAGATCTTTACCCACCTAGCTTAAGTTTAGAAAACAGGGTTATTGAACAATTTTGCTATATAATACTTGGAATCTCAGGTTTGGCTTCATGGAATCTTGGAGCGAGATTAGTCTGTATAAAGAAAACTAGGAAAAACATATATAGATTAGCTTATTCTCTGTTTGGTGCACTTTGTTGTTATATAGCTTTTGTTGAAAGTAACTTCTTTGTTGTACTAATCCATAATTCAATTGGTCTTATATTTTTCTTATTTTCTCTGGTTATACAATTTTACCGCAAATGGGATAAGGAGGTTGCCTTTGGTGTTCTCGGAATCTTTACAACATTTTTAGCATTGATAGTAAGGCAATTAGCCGTTGGTGTTGATGATGCAATTATTGGCTTAGATGCATTCTTTAATGGCCTAAGTCTATTCTCATCTATTATGGTGTATATGGCAGCAAAACTTCTAGTCAGCAGCGAATATAAATACTCACAAATTAAGTCTTATTAATTTTGAAAACTGAGCGTAACTGGCCTAATCCATAATAGACAGTTGAGCCTTTTGTAAGTCTGTCGCACCTCTAACTTTAGAAATGCTATTATTATTCACAGTCATATTCTGAGTATTTGAATTGCCCATATGGATAAATTGCATTGTTGTATTGGAGATAGATGCACCAGTAAAATCTACAGATGTAAAATTCGCACCCTTGATAAATCCTCTATCAATCAAAACCCCTTTAAGCGATGAATTTGAAAAATTCCCTTCTTTCACGACCACAGATGACATATCCACTGAATCCAAATTTGAATCTGTAATCTCCGTACCATCGATATTTGTCACGGTCATGTTTGCTTTAGTTAAATTAACGCCTTTCATAAGGGCATCTGCCAAGTTAGCCCCAGTTAAATTAATACCTATCATTTCTGCAGCTGAAAAATCTGCACCCTCAGAATAAACCCCATCCCAAGTTGCTTCATTAATCTTTGCTTTTCTCAAATTGGCACCGAAAACACTAGCCTTAGAAAATATAGAATTTGTTAAATCAGCTAATGGAAAGTTAGCACTATAAAAATCTGCACCTGCAAAATTTGCAGCATTAAGATCAGCTTGAGAAAAATTCGAGAATTTCAAAGATGCCTTTTCACCTTTGGCATTTTTCAGATTTGCACCAGAAAATTCACCTCCTTGTAGTTTACTTCCCGATAAATTTGCTCCTTCCAGTTTAGCAGCATTGAAGTTTGCATCGTCTCCCACGGTGTCTACTAATATAGCACCAGTCAAATCTGCAGATTCTGCATAAAGATTAGTAATTTTTGATTTAGATAAATCTGCCCCACTGAGATCGGACGCAGCAACGCTGGCATCGGAAAGATTAACACCAATTAACTTTGCACCTTTAAGGTTTGCTTTCTCAACATAAGCACCTGATAAATTTGAACCGCTTAAATCACTTCCAGACAAGTTTACCCCTAGGAATTGTGCACCTCTTAGATCCAAGTCTTTAAGATCTAATCCAGATAAGTTTCTGTTAAAATCAATGTCAAATTTTAATGATAAATTTTTATTTCTCTTATCAATTATGTACTTTATTACATCCTCACGCGTATATGTTGAAGATGTTTGATCTACTTTGTTCTCACCTTTTTGCTGCTCTTGTGAGTAAGCAACATCACTCCACAGAACAAACAAAGCAACTTGAAGCAAAAAATACGTTTTTCTTTGTGCCATTAAACCTAATTGGTTAAATATAGTTTTTAATAAGCTCCTCAGCTATTTGCACAGCATTTAGAGCAGCTCCTTTACGTAGATTATCAGAAACTACCCATAAGTTTAAACCATTTTTTACACTTTTGTCTTCTCTAATTCTAGAAACAAATACATCATCCTCTCCAACAGCCTCAATTGGCGTGGTATATTTAACATTTTTCCCACCATCGAGTACCTGTACACCTTTTGCTTTTTTCAGTGCACGAGTGGCTTCTGCAACGGTAATTGGATTTTCAAATTCAACATTTACTGATTCGCTATGCCCTATAAACACTGGGATTCTTACGCAAGTCGATGTTACTTCAATATTTGGATCGAGGATTTTTTTCAGCTCGTTAATAACTTTTGTCTCTTCACCTGTGTATCCATCTTCCTCAAAATCACCAATTTGCGGGATAATATTGAACGCAATCTGTTTAGGAAATTTTATTGGCGGCATATTATCATTCATAAACTTGCTTTTAGTTTGGGCATACAATTCGTCCATAGCTGATTTTCCAGCTCCAGACACAGATTGAAATGTTGTCACAACAACTCGTTTAATTTTTGCAATCTCATGTAAAGGCTTCAAAGCGACAACAAGCTGCAGGACAGCACAATTTGGATTCGCAACAATATTGCGCGTTTTATAATTCTTTAACTGATCTAAATTTACTTCTGGAACGATCAAAGGTACATCTTTCTGCATTCTGAAATATGATGTATTATCGATGACCACCGAATGCTTTGCCGCTTTAGGAGCGTATTCTTTTGATACCTCAGACCCAGGAGAGAATAGGCACAGATCTACTTTTGAAAAATCAAACGTTCTTAATGATTCAACTACTATTGTTTTATCACCAAAACTTATTTGTTTACCTTTAGATTTATCAGATGCTACTCCGTAAACATTTTTTACTGGGAATTCTCTCTCACTTAAAATATTCAATATTTCGCGCCCAACATTACCAGTAGCGCCCACAATAGCTATATTATACGACATTTCATCCCCATGGATTAGAATTCACGCGCATTATGCACCTAAAAATCTATTTATTCTATACATTTATTTAACGGGCAAGAGTGCGCCCCTCAGCGTAACAATATTGTATGATATGTGAGGCAATTAATCCACAAATCATCATTCTTGACTCCAATTCACTGGACATGAGCAAACTTCCCATCGCTGTACTAGCACTACATATAAACGCTTTATTATCTTTATATACGAGAAATACATTACCTATATCCGCAAATTTTCTTACAAGCAGGCCTTCTGCATTAGAACATAAGATGCTATAATCTTTTTCTGAAATTACAATTCTAACGTGCTCGCCTGCAATTAAGTAAAATTCACAACTTTCTCTTAGTTGATAAACTCTCATCTTCCCTCTGTTTATGGTTTTATGCAAAGTCTACAGATCGTTAAAATGATAAAACCTTTGCCTCACTATTAATTCTATTCATCTTTCTAGTTTTTTTCACAACATTTGTTGAAGTCTCAACAACTGGATCTAAAGTTTCGTCAGTGCGAAGAAGTGAAACTGGAGCTGTTGAAGCATTCACGTCATTGATTTTATCCAGCTTTCTTTTCTTAGAATTTTCGTTTCCCTCAGACGGAGCTTGCAAAACATTAACTTGGGCAACAAGTTGCTGAACTATCGACGGCATAGCAACTGGCGTTGCTTGTACTTGTTGCGCTATTTCTACTAATGATTTACCAAGCGCAAAGCGCTCGGCTGCCGTAGGTAGTGTAACTTTTAGGTAATCTTGATCATCCCCGTGTATAGAATCGCAATAAACTCTAATATGACCAGTCCTATTAGCACGTTGAACAAAGAAACTACTTATGCCGATTCCCTCAGCAATATCGCAATTATCAGGACTGTCATCTAGTAATGATATGTATGGATAACTAGGATCTTTTAATTTACTTTCATCCTCCTCTGCTGCTTCTATTATTTCAAGACATCCAAAATGAGCCACTGCTTCCATTATATATCCATTTTTATCATCTGGACAATCGTCAGAGTCCCTGCATCTTATAAAGACTTTATCTATTTCTTCTTTGGTAAGTCCCATTAAAGCAAGTGTAAATTTAACATAGTTTGTTGATTTATTAAATGTAACAACTGCAAATTTATCTCCTAAAGACAAAGCATGCTTAATTGCCTTTGCAAGCTTTCCATTAGGCGAGTCAATTACATATCGAGATATCAAACTTTCAAGGTCTTCACCTGGCTTAACAAGATGGTTCTTTAACCAACTATCCCATAATTTGATAAGGCTTACATCATTATTAATTTGGTTAGCCATTTCTTCTTGAAACTTAACCCATAGATTATCAGTTTCTATAAGAGTACCATCCAAATCTAAACAATTTATAAGAACCCGTCTCTTTTCTTGCATTTTTCATCCCTTTTGATCTTTTCCGCAACCAATTATAACACACAAATGTTACAGAAATATTACAATGTCTAAAAAATATAGGATACCTTCCTAGACAAAAACGCTAGATTTTATTGAACATATATAGTAGTATCCCTTCTATAATTAACTATCGGATAACTAAAATGGCAGTACCTAAGCGGAAAACCACCCCTTCAAGAAGAGGAAATAGAAGAGCCCATGACTCTTTAAGCAGACTTAACATCGTGTTTGATAAGGAAAGTGGAGAGCCAAAATTGTCTCATCACGTTTCTTTAAAAGACGGCACATATAATGGTAGAGAAGTATTCAAGCCTAAATCTAAATTAGCTAAGGCAGAAGCTTCTGAACAAGCAGCGGAAGTAGCAACCCAAGCTTAATAGCTATGGATAAAATTATCATCAGTGTTGATGCAATGGGGGGGGCTAATGCCCCTCACTGTGTTATGGACGCTGTTGAAAAATCTCTGCAAACTCACGACAATGTCTATTTCAAGATTTTTGGTGATCTAGAACGAATTCACAAAACATACATCCCTAAAGAACACAGCAAAGATAGAGTTGAAATAATCCATACCCCAAAGGCGGTATCAGATGATGAACAGCCGATCAAAGCATTAAAGACTGGCAAAGATTCAAGCATGTACAAAGCTATTCAAGCTGTAAAAAACGGCGAAGCTCATGCGTGCATTTCTGGAGGGAATACTGGAGCATTGATGGTTATGTCTAAAATGATCTTAGGCAGCCTACACAATGTGAAACGCCCAGCTATTGTGAACATATTTCCAAACCTAAAAGGTGGATGCGTTATTCTTGACTTAGGAGCGAACTCTGATTGTGACCCAATCAATCTGTTCCAATTTGCACTTATGGGGCACTCGTATGCACGCGCTGTCTTAAAAAAAGATAGACCGTCTATTGGAATACTAAATGTAGGCACAGAAGAATACAAAGGTAGAGACGTTGAGAAAAAAACCTATGAAATGCTGAAACAAAGCGGCTTAAACTTTTATGGCCACATTGAAGGTTACGATATTACAAAAGGTACGGTTGATGTAGTGGTTACTGATGGCTTTTCTGGAAACATCGCAATTAAAGTTGCTGAAGGCACAGCTAAAATGTGCAGAGAAATCATTAAAGAATCATTCAATAGTAACTTTTTTGCCAAACTTGGTGGGCTAATGGCGAGAAAAAGCCTCCGCAAAGTTTTAGGTCAAGTTGACCCTCGTAATTATAATGGCGCGATGTTTGTTGGTGTAGACGGAATCGTCGTAAAAAGCCACGGCTCTTCTGAACATAAAGGTTTCGCAAACGCGCTTGATGTCACTATTAAATTAGTGAAACAAGATATTAACAAAGAAATTTCCCAGTTATTAACGCAACTTCATGAACTTGAAAGCACTAATGAATCGTTAATTAATAAAATCAAACATAAACTTGGGTTTGAATAGCCATATGAACAGTCTATCTCCCAAACATTCTAAAATAATAGCAACAGGGAGTTATCTTCCTAAAAATCTGGTAAAGAACACGGAACTTGATCCAGCATTAGATACAAGTGATGAATGGATTACAACCCGTACTGGCATTAAACAAAGATACATTGCAGCTGAGAACCAAGTTACTTCAGACCTTGCAGCAGAGGCTATTCGAAATTCGGGGATTGATTTACAATCTCTAGATGGAATTATCGTAGCAACGACTACACCAGATGTAATCTTCCCATCTACAGCAATTAATACCCAAAATAAATTAGGCATTCATAAAGGCTTTGCATTTGATATAAACGCTGTTTGTGCAGGATTTATTTATGCGCTTACTGTAGCAGACAGCTTGATCAAAAACGGAATGGCAAAAAGAATTGCTGTAGTTGGCGCAGAGACAATGTCCAGAGTTCTCGACTGGAAAGATCGTGCAACCTGCGTATTGTTTGGTGATGGAGCTGGCGTTTTCATTTTAGAAGCATCAAATGATAAAGGTATAATTGATTGTTCGCTGCAAGCTGATAGCAGTACTTCTGACATACTTAAAATATGCGGTGGCATCTCAAAAGGTAACATGGATGCCAAAATAGAAATGAATGGCAAAGAAGTTTTCAAAATGGCTGTGGACAGCATGTCTTCAAGCATCAAAGCAATATTAGAAAAAAACGACATAAAAGATATAGACTGGGTTTTACCACATCAGGCAAATCAAAGAATTTTATCTGCAGTTGCAACTAGATTAAACTCTCCAGAAGAGAAAGTTATTTCAACTGTAGATATTCATGCCAATACTTCAGCTGCCTCAATTCCCCTAGCCTTTTGCCATTACAAAAATCTTGGCAAGATCAAATCTGACCAAACTATAGTAATGAGTGGAATCGGCGCAGGCATGACTTGGGGCTCTGTATTAATTAAGGTGTAATACCTATACTTCCATAGAATAACAACTGCATAGTTAAACTTTTGTTACAGGAAAGAAATTTTGGTGCTATAGTCCAAGTAACTGCACATATTTTTGTTGGATAAAAAGATGCACAAGTGGGTATATTCATTTGGCAATGGAAGTGCCGAAGGTAAAGGTGAAATGAGAGATTTGCTTGGGGGCAAAGGAGCGAGTTTAGCGGAAATGTCGCGTATTGGCCTACCAGTCCCACTTGGATTTACAATCACTACAGATGCATGCACACAATACTATAAAAGTCGGCAAGAGTTAGATCCTTCAATAATAAACCAAGCAACGAAAAACCTGTCTGAAATTGAAAATTCTTTAAACTTGAAGTTTGGTGATAAAAACAAGCCCTTACTGTTATCTGTAAGGTCTGGCGCAAGAGCTTCTATGCCAGGAATGATGGATACAATCCTAAACGTAGGTCTTAATGATGTAACCGTAGAAGGCCTTGCAACAATGACATCTAATCCACGCTTTGCCTACGATAGTTACCGACGACTAATTCAGATGTACTCAAACGTTGTTTTAGGCATAGATCACCATAATTTTGACAATTTATTATCGGACTTAAAACTATCCCACAACTATCACTCAGATAATCAACTAACAGCTGCGGACTTAAAAAACCTTATCTCTAAATACAAAGAAACCATTAGGGAACATAAAAAAGAATTTCCGCAAGATGTAAACGCACAACTTTGGGGAGCTATAACTGCAGTATTTAAATCTTGGAAAAATGATCGCGCCATCAAATACCGTGAGATTTACAACATCCCAGAAAGTTGGGGAACTGCTGTCAATGTGCAAAGCATGGTTTTTGGCAATCTAAATGACAATAGTGCAACTGGGGTATGTTTCACTCGTAACCCATCCACAGGAGAACATTCTTTTTACGGTGAATTCTTGCCCAATGCACAAGGTGAAGATGTAGTTGCTGGAATCAGGACACCGCATCAGATAACTAAAGCAGCAAAAGAATATAATTTTTCCGAAAAAGACTCTCTAGAAGAATTAATGCCAGATGTATTCAAGCAACTTCATGAAGTTGCTAAAAAATTGGAAGATCATTTCAAAGACATGCAGGATATTGAGTTCACCGTGCAAGACGGCAAGCTGTGGATGCTTCAATGCCGCAACGGAAAACGTACTGCAAAAGCAGCCATTAAAATTGCGGTAGATATGGTAAACGAAGAAATCATATCTGTAGAACAGGCAATTACAAGAATTGATGCAAACTCACTTGATCAACTGCTTCATCCTACACTTGATCCTAAAGCTAAGAACATAGTTTTGACGAAAGGACTGCCTGCCTCACCTGGAGCAGCATCAGGAAAAGTTGTTTTTTCACCAAAGGATGCAGAAAAGAAGTCAAAAGAAAATAAAGTAATTTTAGTTAGGAACGAAACCAGTCCTGAAGATATATCTGGTATGAGCGTTGCCCAAGGCGTACTAACTGTACATGGCGGGATGACATCGCACGCCGCTGTAGTTGCTAGAGGAATGGGCAAGCCATGTATAACTGGAGCATCTCAAATAGATATAGATTTTGAAAATGAAGAAATGAAAATCGGCGAAAATATTATTAAAGCTGGTGACATGATTACTATAAATGGAAGCAATGGAGAAATTCTTCAAGGCTCTGTTCCAACTATAGCCTCGTCTCTCTCATCCGATTTTGATCAAATCATGTTATGGGCCGATAACTTACGAAAGCTCAAAATAAGAACTAATGCTGACAACCCTCATGATGCAAAGGTCGCTCGGGAATTTGGAGCAGAGGGCATTGGCCTATGTAGAACAGAACATATGTTCTTTGGCCCCGAAAGATTAATTGCAATTCGTGAAATGATATTGGCAAACGACTTGCCCCAGAGAAAATCTGCGCTTGCAAAACTTCTTCCTTTTCAACGCAATGATTTTATAGAAATATTTAAGGTTATGAAAGGGCTACCAGTTACAATACGTTTACTAGACCCCCCGCTACATGAATTCCTACCAAATACTGATGAAGAGATTAGAATTCTTGCAGATGATTTGAAAGTCAGCGTTGATTGGATAAAATCCAGATTAGAGCACTTGCGTGAGGCCAACCCGATGCTTGGACATAGAGGATGTAGGTTAGCTATAACCTATCCAGAAATTTACGACATGCAATCTAGAGCCATTTTTGAAGCTGCTGCAGAAATTAAAGAAGGAGTGAGTCCAGAGGTAATGATTCCCTTCATACTTGATACCAAGGAATTGGAGATTCTGAAAGACAGAGTTAGCAATGTAGCAGAAGAAGTGATGAAAGAAAAAGGAGTAAAAATTAAATTCTCTATTGGCACAATGATAGAGCTCCCAAGAGCAGCTTTAAAAGCTGGAGAGATAGCTGAACATGCCGATTTTTTCAGCTTTGGTACAAATGATTTAACTCAAACCACCATGGGAATTTCCCGCGATGACTCTGCAAAATTCCTAAAAAGCTATAGAGAGCACGAAATATTCAACAATGATCCATTTGCAATATTAGATCAATCTGGAGTCGGGGAATTAGTAAAAATTGCATGCGATCGCGGCTTGAAAAAAAAAACAAATCTCAAACTTGGAATTTGTGGAGAGCATGGAGGAGATCCCGAGTCCATTAACTTTTTCCAGAAAGCAGGTTTGCATTATGTCTCGTGCTCACCATTTAGAGTACCTATAGCCAAATTAGCTGCTGCCCAGGCTGCTATCCACGATATAGCATCTAGGAACAAACTCAGCGCCAATTCGTAACCAATATTGACTCTCAAAAATAAGCCTATATATTTTTTGCAATTCAATGGATGTGTAATATGGAAATTAAAGAAATAATAGCTAAGGTTGCTTCGTGTAATGATAAAGAAAGTTTTGATGCGACTATAGAGTCTATTAAGAACGTTAAGTCTATCCCTGCAACTGTTATAGAGTGTATTAAGAATATTGTTAATGCGGCAAAGCCTGAAACTCCATTTGCAGCAACTAAAATTAGAGTAATTAATTCTTTGCAAGTTCTTGAGATAACTCTGGAGTTTGCAGAAAAAAATAAAGAAAGTATCGCTTCGACTAGCTCAGAACAAGAACAAATCATAGTACCATTACAAAACCAAGACCACGAAACAGCCTTAAAAGAAGTTACCAATACAATACAATCCTATATTCACAATACCAGTGATCAAATCGAGCGCTATCATTCGCTAGAACCAAAAAACAGAAAAACAGAAAACATCATTGGATTAATTCATGGAATTTGTGAATTATTAGACAACCCCGAACATGCTGAGTATATTGAGCCATCAGATATTATCGAACCTTTAATAAAACTACAGCTTGAAATAAATAAAATCAGTGTGCTCTCTACTTACAGGCCTTTAGATTATCTATTGAAATTGCTGCCTGATAAATTTGATTACAACAATCTTGAAATTAGAAAACAAGTGCTAGTAGCCTTGGTGTATACCAATCCACAAGAAAGAATTCCAGAGGGAATTGAGGTGAAAGAAATTAGAGATTTATGCATGAAATTCCCAGCACTCATTTCAAGAACAATCCAATTCATTAGACAAGATAATGCTCTACTAAATAACTTTTTCGCACCTAACAGTATTGGCAACACTCCACTACACTCGGCTGCAAAAAATGGATATACTGAAAGTGTAAAAGTGATTCTGGCTGCGGCGAAAGATAACCCTGACTTACTTAAAACACTCCTCGCTCCTAACAGTAATGGAGAAACCCCTATGCACTTGGCTGCAAAAAAGCGAGATACTGAAAGTGTAAAAGCGATTCTGGCTGAGGCGAAAGATAAACCTGACTTACTAAAAACTCTCCTCGCCCCTAACAGTAGTGGCAACACCCCGCTGCACTGGGCTGCAACGAATGGAAATACTGAAAGTGTAAAAGCGATTCTGGCTGCGGCGAAAGATAACCCTGACTTACTTAAAATACTCCTCGCCCCTAATATCTATGGCAACACCCCACTGCACTTGGCTGCAATAAATGGACATATTGAAAGTGTAAAAGCGATTTTGGCTGCGGCGAAAGATAAACCTGACTTACTAAAAACACTCCTCGCCCCTAACAGTAATGGCAACACCCCACTGCACTTGGCTGCAATAAATGGACATATTGAAAGTGTAAAAGTGATTCTGGCTGCGGTCAAAGATAACCCTGAATTACTTAAAACACTCCTCGCCCCTAATGGTGATGGCAACACCCCACTGCACTTGGCTGAATATAATGGATATACTGAAAGTGTAAAAGTGATTCTGGCTGCGGTCAAAGATAACCCTGAATTACTTAAAACACTCCTCGCCCCTAATGGTGATGGCAACACCCCTCTACACTTGGCTGCAAAAAAGGGACATACTGAAAGTGTGGAAATTTTACTACCTTATTTCCCTAAGCTGCCACAAAATCTAATGAAGTGTTGTAGCACTGATGTGAAAGCTTTGATTGAACAATACGGACAAAAAGCATCTTCGGCCACAGGTCTGGCTACTTCTGCTTCCTCATCCTCCCATGCAAACGTAACCATTGCACCAGCCGTAACCGCAGCCATTACAAATGGACGACAAGTAGCTGATAGAAGAGAGAGAAGTAGACCACAAATTGATTTCTTCTTTAATTGACAGAATCAATTAATATGTGCTCTGCGTACCACCAAAAATATTCGCTGTCAGGAATATTACTTAAAGCTTACGAAGCCGTCTCTACGGAGTCTTCTTAGCAGGTTCTTAATCTGCAAATCCAATTTCTTGTTTAGCAACATCTCTTTAATTTGCTCATCATTAATTTGCTCTGGCACGGAATCGTCTTTGCGATATTTCACTTCCATAACTTTAATAATGTGAACGCCATCGTTCAGAGCGATAGGATGGGACACTTGCCCAGCTTCTAAACTCATAATTGCTCGAGCAATTTCAGGAATCACTTGATCAACATAAACCCAGCCAATATTACCACCTGATGCAGCACTATTACTTTCAGAAAACTCTTTTGCCAGAGCGGCGAAATCAGATCCAGAATTGATTTGAGAAACAAGTTTGTCGGCTAATCCTCTCTCGCCATCTTTGTTGTTATATTTTGGATAAAGCACTATTTCCGCTAGCTTCATTTGCGACACTTTATTTTTAGATTTAGACAATGCTTTAAGCAAAGTTCCCCTGCTCTCTTCAACTTCTTTTTCGGATACAGAAACCTTCGGTTGAATCAAAACTCGCATATACTTATTTAGTATTAACTGGCCTTTTATTTGCTCCTCTAAAACATCTTTTCTTATGCCTTTACTTGAAAGGAATTTATCAAGCTCCATAATACTAATGCCATTTTTCTCAGCGATGCTGTTCATAGCAAATGATAAATCTGCATCGTCTATCTCTATACTCTTAGATTTTGCTTCACGTTGAATAAGCTTTTCATCAATCAATCCATAAACTACGTGTTGGCTCATTAAGGCTAAAGTTTTATTGTCTGGCGAAACTATACCGCTAGACTTAAGAACTAAATCTAGTCTTTTTTTCACATCCAAGTCAGTTATTGCCTCATCGTTCACAACAACAACCACTGCTTGCTGTTCAGCATATGCTGCATTTAAAGCCAAAAATAGAGAGACAAATAGAAGTATAAAATTTTTCATATCAGTACGTTGGAATTGTTATAACAAAAGAATATGTGTTTTCAGGCTTTAAATCCCTAGTCTTTGTGTAATCTCTTGATACTACAAATTTGGCATAAAGGCAATCTGCTTGAAATCTGAGAGCCGAAGAAGTATTTACTATCCGAGAGCTATCAGCCGCAATTTTCTTTCCTAATCTGCTACTTATCCCACCTTCTATCCACCACTCTCTGAAAAAATTATATGTACCAGTAACACCTATTTCTTGCCTATATTTTCTAGTATTACTGTCAACCAACTCATTATCAATCCACATATGCACCATATTTAGTGTCCAAGTTGGATATGAAACCTCCATATTGAACTCATTTCTAAGTGGCTTGCCTTCCTCTGAATCAATTCTAAATGCATCATTAAAAAACACATACTCATCTGGCTGTACAGTCAATTTACCAACATAATCTGATTGATGACCATCAAGTCCACTTTTTCTATCAAAATTGCTATCTTTGTGAGTCCTGTAAGTTTGGCCAAATATTGCATTTATATTTTTAAATTTTTCAAACGTAAGATTTCCCCTAATGCCATAGTTCATACGCGTGCCACTTTCTATCTTGTCAAATCCTACATAACGATTATGGGAGAAAAGATTCGAGGCCGATATCTCTGGAAGCAAACTATCTTCATTACCAACCTTGTCCAAATTGGTCATGTTAGGGGCGACCATGAGCTGTGCAACAGGCTCTACAATTAACATATTATTCCCAATAAAATTATAAAGTGGCCAACTCCATTCATTCCTAAGTTCAGGATAAATACGCCCCTCAGTTCCTTCTTTATTATTAAACAGCTTTGTTTGAGTATCCTTAACAACTATTGGAGTTTTCTGTACGTTATATCCATCTCCTCTAACCGATAAAATAGTATTAAACTGGTGCCCATGAGGTAATTTCACTGGGATCTTAATTCCCTCGGAAAAGCTGAATCTTTGATATGACTCGCCTTGATTTCTGAGTAAGTTTAAAACATTCATATCTGTTATGAGTTTCGCATTCCAAATATCTAACTTCTTTTCTCTATGAGCTTCTAATAAAGGCACTGCAATTGGCGTGGTTTTATTGTTATGATTCGGCCTTAAGTCCTGAAAAGATAACGCTCTTGCGATGTAGTAATTTCTATCCTCAAAAACATTATAGGTCACGTCTGTTCTTAAAATTTGCTCTTTTGACACTTTATATTTCGCTAGATATGTCTTTGCAGGATCAAAAATTCTTTTTGCCTTAAATTGTAATTTTCCTTTGTGCCAACTATTAGAAATATCAAAATCTCCAACTATATCGTAGTGCCCTTTCAATGTATTTTTATCTTCTACCTTTCTTCCGCTTTTTGTAGTTTTTTGTACATGTGCAACACTTCCCTTTAAAACCACATCACCAGACCTAAATTTTTGTCTATATTCACCAAAAAACAGTTGCCCACCTTTAGTTGTAACCATAGGGGTTAGCGTTGCATCCTTATCTGGCGCAATGTTCCAGTAATATGGCACACCCAAACCAAAACCAGTGTTACTACTGGAATAGTTAACTTCAGGAAACAAAACTCCACTTTTTCGCTTAGCACCTGGCGCAGGTGAAGAAATATACGGGGTATAGAAGACAGGTACGCCTAAGAAATCTATCTTTGCATCTTTATAATAGATTCTTTCAGCCTGCTTATCTAATGTCGCTTTTTTAGATCTAAATTGCCAGAGTGGAAAAAAGCTTCTGTAATTACTCTCACACACTTTACAAGGAGAAACTACCATCTCTTCCATTTCCATGGTGTTATCATCAATTAATTCTGCATATTTAGCTGCAAGCAATGTGTTCTTGGCCATTCTAGCTTTAAAGTTTAATGCCAAACCAATCTTTGAAGTTTTTTCTAGTCGAGCCTCATCTGAAAAAAAAACGCTACCGTCTTCTCTTTTAATGGCTACATTTCCTTTTAGGTATATAATGTCCTGCTCCCTGTAGAAAGTGGCGTGATCGGCCAATAATATTTGCTGCCCTTGAAAAATCTCGACATGACCTAATGCATAGGCAATATTCCGATTCTTTTCATAATACAGTTGATCAGCTTGAATTTGAATCGGCTCACCGCTCTTCAAGTTAATATCGTTTGCAAAAACTTCTGATGCATTCAAAGTTATGGCTAGCAATACTGTACAAACAAATCTCAAATACAGACTCATAGGATTTTCCTTCTTAATTTGAGAATATACCCAAGGTTTAGCTATTTACAAGCTTACTATATTCTTCAGCTAGCATTTTGTACATTGCATCCGATATATTATAGACCTTTTCGTCAATAGATTTGACTGGAGTTGTCTCAATCGCAGTACCCGTTAAAAATGCTGCATCAGCTTTTTTTGCATCTTCAATAGATATGTGTCTTTCTACAACTTTTATATCGTTGCTTTTTGCAATCTGAATAAATGTCTGCCTTGTAATTCCATTTAAAAAACAGTCTGCAAATGGCGTATGCAGCTCGTTTCCATAAATAAAAAATATATTCGAGGTTGTTCCTTCAGTAACAAATCCGCGACTATCCAGAAGAATAGCATCATCAAAACCATTAGCTACTGCGTCGTTTTTTACAATGGTACACAAAGTATAAATACCAGCACATTTAGCTGAATATGGGGATGCATCTGCATTTGGTTTTTTCCACTTACTTACACAAAGTCTTATTCCATTTTCTCTAAGTTCATTACGTTTATTTTCAAACGATTTCCAAACTGCAATTATCAAATTAATTTTAGTGCCTTCGCCACCAATCAACATAGTTTCGGAACCGCGCCATGCTGCTGGTCTTCCATAACCATTTGTTATATCGTTTAACTTTACCTGCTCTAAGAAATGTTCACACATTTCTGCGACTGAATACGGCAATTCAAACCCCAAACATTTTGCTGAATGCTCTAAACGCTCCATATGCTCTTTTAGCTTAAAAGGTTTATAATTATAAACTCTTATACCCTCATATACTGAACTTCCGTAATGCAAACCATGTGTAAGTACATGCAGTTTCGCATCTTTCCAATCTACTATCTGGCCGTTGTACCAAATCTTTCCTTCTCTTTGATCAAATGGTAATTGTGACATATCCCTAGTATCTAAACTCTGTGTTTTGTATTTCAGTGGGGACTCTACTAATAATACAGACGCAGGTCAACCCTTGCCTTCAATTGACTTTTTCAACAATTCCAACTATAACTCACCGATCTTGAACTTAACAAACAGATATATGAAGAAAAAGACAATAATCAATAAATTAGACTTGCATATTGATTTTCTAAAAAAGCATGTTGACCTAGATTGCCCATTAAAATCAGATTACATTTTTCGTGATATAAAAAGAAACTCTGATAATTCTGAAAGTCTTAAATATAGTAAACTTAATTTGCTAGGTAACTTCGACTTAATCACTAGAGACAACCCTCTAGAAGAATCAAAAGTAATCGGATTATTTAATCGATTTGTATCGTTAGTAAATAACAAAGCTGAAGAAGCAAAATCTGAAGGAAAGGATTTGTTAATATTAATTGGTGAATCTCATGAGAGTCAATCTTCTCTACTTTTAGAACTCGCTATACTGACTTATCTTAAAAGTAAAACAATATTATCAAATTTATTAGTTGAGCAATCTGCTGAAACGGTGAGCAGTTATTATAAATACTCTGACAGTGCTTTTGGTTTCCATTTTATTGAAGGTGAGTTTATAGCTAAAAATCTATTGAATTACAAACTGATTTCAATCGACCCACTTCATGAAATAGGTGCCGAAGGTGTACTAGGTGATTTGCGAGATATTGGGATAAATAAGGCTATATTAGAAACAGTAGGCGTAAACTCAGTTGCAATCGTTGGATCAAAACACCTAGGACATATAATAACAGACGAGAGTATCAAAGATAATTTCGTGGTTCTACCATTAGATACTAGCTCTTATGAAAATAAACAACCTAGAATAATTCAACAATTAACGCAGAGCTTGAAAGGGCTAGAAGGTTATTTTTCAAAACCCCAAGACTCGAGAATTTATCTTGAATTTGAACAATCTATAGAGTCATTCAGTGTTAAAGATATTTATAATATTTACGAATATTTTCTTCCATTATTTTTAGGAGAAACATTTGAATCAAATAACAGAACTTTTAAACCAGATTTTCCTTCAAACCTTGAAAATTGCAAAGGCTTTCTAGATATTATAAAAGAATTTATGGTGACGGCAACACCAAATATGGGCGAACTGTAACTTCAATCATCAAGGATTAAACAATTTTAACAATCTTAACGCCTAAGAATCGAGATAATCCACCAAAACTTTTTTGACTCCTGATTTTTCAAACGCCACTTCTGCAATATTCCCAGCTATGTTCATTATTTTACCATAGCCAAATTTAATGTGGAACACGCGCTCACCTCTTTGGAATTCATCATCATTAGCGACTTGTGAGAACTCAATACTCTCAGCTTGTTTTTTAAATTTCTTATAGCTTAGACCAAAGCTATTTACTATTTCATAATGCCCTTCAGGCAACTCATCGATGAATCTTGATGGAAGACTGCTCTGATAGCTACCATAAATTCTTCTATTAGATGCATAGGAAATATATAGATTCTGCTTTGCTCTAGTAATGCCGACATATGCTAATCTACGCTCTTCTTCTAGGGCTGATTTTCCATTCTCATCAATAGATTTTTGAGATGGGAAAATTCCTTCCTCCCAGCCAGGTAAAAACACTGTATCAAATTCCAAACCCTTGGCAGCGTGCATGGTCATGATATTGACTTTATTATCATCATTAATGTTGTCCGCATCACTAATTAAACTCACATGCTCTAAATATTCTGGTAAGTCGCTAAATTCTTCTAATGCTCTAAGCAATTCTTTGATGTTATCAACCCTCTCTTTCGCTTCCTCTGTACCTTCATTTTTCCACATTTCAATGTAGCCAGATTCAACAAGTATATTATCCACAACTTGCCAATGTGGTATTGATTTTAATTGCTCACGCCAATTTTTGAAATCTTGTAACAATTTTTGAAGTGATTGTGCTTGCTTCCCTTTGATCTGGCCAGAGGCTATAAGCTCACTAATTGCATTCATCAATGAGATATTATTATTGCGTGAGAATAAATGAATCTCTTGAATAGTGGCCATACCCACTCCACGCTTTGGAGTATTTACTATTCTTTCAAAAGCAAGGCTATCGTCTGGATTCACCAAAACTCTGATATACGCCAAAGTGTCCTTAATTTCAGTACGTTCATAGAACTTGAATCCACCAATAATTCTGTATGGTATTCTTAAGAAATTTAAACTTTCTTCAAAGCTCCTAGTCTGATATCCAGCCCTTACTAGGATCGCCATTTCATTCAAAGGGTGTTTGTGTAGCTGTTGCTGAGCTTCAATTTCTTCTGCAATATAACGGGCTTCTTCTCGCTCATCATAGAAAGAATTAAGTTTAATCTTTGCTCCATTATTTTTATCAGTCCAAAGTTCCTTTCCATGGCGTTCTTTGTTGTGAGAAATTATACCAGATGCAGCCGCCAAAATGTGGTTTGTAGAACGATAGTTTCTTTCAAGCCTTACAATTTTTGCATTTGGAAAATCGCGGTCAAACATGAGAATATTTGTAACTTCCGCGCCTCTCCAACCATAAATAGATTGGTCGTCATCACCCACACAACATATATTATGCCTTGATTGCGCCAACATCTTAAGCCACTTGTATTGGCAAACGTTGGTATCTTGATACTCGTCAACGAGAATGTATTTAAATTTATTGGCATATTCGTTAAATACATCTTCATTCTTTTGAAAAAGATCTATGTTAAATGCTAGCAAATCGCCGAAGTCCATTGCGTTTAGAGATTTGAGGCGCTTCTGGTATTCAGAATATAATGTGACTAACATACCATTGCCAAAGTGAGAGACATCACTTGATGCTTTATCTGGGGTAATAGCCTTATCTTTAAATCTACCAATTAAATATAGAAATAGCTTTGCAGGATTTTTCTTTTCATCAATATTGTAGTCCTTCAAAATTTGCTTCGCTAAACGTAGCTGATCTTCGGTATCAATAATAGTGAAGTCCTTGGTAAACCCGAGCAAGTCCGCATGTCGGCGGAGAATTTTTGCTGCAATAGAGTGAAATGTGCCGAGCCATAAACCATCAATTGGCGCATCCAATTGAGATTGAAGTCTTGATTTCATTTCTTTTGCGGCCTTATTAGTAAATGTCACAGCCAAAATTTGGCTTGGAAAAGCTTTTCTTTCATTTAATAAATGCGCAATTCTTGTGGTAAGAACTTTAGTTTTACCCGTGCCAGCACCAGCAAGCACAAGTAACGGTCCGTCGATTGATAGGACTGCATCTAACTGTTCAGGATTAAGGCCGTTTGTATATTTGGTTTCTAATTTTTCAGCAAGTGCTGTCACTGTATACCTTAAAATTCATCTATCATTGTTGCATTATTACTAGCACTTAAAATATGCTCTACTCCGACTAAAATAGCCTCTGACATCTCAGGAATACCATGCCATTTCTTCATTAATAAATTTGAATCCTCAATTATCGCAGAAATTGGGTAATAATGCATAACAGGGTATTCTTGTTTCAACGATATCATTTTTGCCGTATTAGCTGCAGCATTTCCTGGAACTTTATATAAAAAAGCATTCACACCTGAATCAAGTGCAGATGTTATAGTATCTTTTGCAAATTTATGAATTTCAAAATTAAATGGGTCAAACAACTGGTCTGTAGATTGTAAAATCACCCCCTGAACCGTACCTGCGCCAAAGTAATGGTGTGAATATCCAATTCTACTTGCGCCTTCTGGAACTTCAGGAAATAGGCTGCATTTTATAAGCATAGCTGGAAAGTATTTTAATCCAAAATAAACTCCTGAAAAAGCCGAACCTGCTTGATAGGACTCTGCTTCTTCGTCATCAGCTGCTCTTAACACAGCTTTTCCGATTTCTGAAGCCGCTACCATATTAGCTAAAGAAGCAGTGCCAAAAGAAAAAGCTTCTGCTACTTTATCAGCACCATACTCATAAGCGGTACTAATTAGAGTATAAGTACTTAATGGTTTTGATTTTTTAATAAAATCATTATAGCTATGAAAGCTAGTCAAGAATATTGGAACACTTGTAGCGTAATCGATTAATTCTTGCGCTAAAGGGTTTAGATAATCATGTTCTTTAAGATAATGTGTAACCACACTTGCTCCAGCATGAAAAGCTATCGCCAATCCTAGTTTATAAGATTCTTTACCATACAAAATTGCTGGTAGAAATCCAAGAGCTAAAGAAGATGCGATATTTACATATTCAGGGTGTGAACCTAGGAATTCTTTTGCTTTATCGTATCTTGATTCCATTTCATTTATCATGATTACCTCTCGTGTGTTGTGAAGGGAATATATCAAATTTCTTTGCTATAGCAAAGAATGATTAAGAAATATTTACCTTACCCATAAATCCCTCAAGGATAATCTGTGCTGAAACCTGATCGTCAATTCTATCTCTCGATTTCCTTTTAAGCTGAGTTTCACGCAAAAGGTCTTGAGCAATATCTGTAGTAAACCTTTCATCTTCAAAGGTTATAGGTATCTTTGTAATTTCTGAAAGTTTTAGTGCAAAAGCCTTAATCTTTTTGGCTGATATACCTTCATCACCAGAGATTTCCAACGGCAATCCTATAACCAACCCATTTACTTGGTTTTGAATTATCATATCATTTAATAACTGTAGGTCATAACCAGTATTCTTTCTTATGACCGTTTTAAATGGCGTAACCACCATAGAATCTGAACTGACGAAAGCTATACCGATCTTTTTCTGACCAACATCTAATCCCATTAATTTGAATTTAGGTTTGACTGCCCTAACATTTTCGATGAAATCTTTGTGGTTTTCTGTTATCATGCTTCCTATAAATATTGTTGGTTATAAATATGTCCTTATCACTTCAAGATGTAAAGAAAATTGCAAAACTTGCTAGAATTAAGATGTCTGAAGAAGAAATTCAAAAATATCAAGGCGAGCTAAATAAGATTTTCGACTGGATTGAACAACTATCTGAAGTGAATACAGACAACACAGACCCTATGTACAGCGTCGTTGACCAACCTTTAGCTCTTCGTAAAGACCAGATATCTGACGGTGGAATTAGGGATAAAGTCTTGCAAAACGCACCTGATTCGAAGTATGGTTTCTTTGTAGTGCCAAAAGTTGTTGAGTAATGCTAGGACATATAATTGTTGTAGATGATGACGTTAGAATAAGATCTCTGCTTTCCCAGTATCTTGTCGAAAGTGGTTATGCAATATCCACAGCTAAGGATGTTAAAGAATGTGAAAAGTTATTAAAAGAGTTTCAATTCGACTTAATCATACTAGACATCATGATGCCGGGAGAATCTGGAATTGAATTTGTCAAACGCACACGAAACTCACTTAAAACGCCCGTATTAATGCTATCTGCTCTTGGGCATGTTGACGATAAAGTGGACGGCCTTGAAAGTGGCGCCGAGGATTATTTAACAAAACCATTTGAACCAAAAGAGTTACTACTGCGCATTCAGAAGATCTTAAAAAGACAGACGCCTATCCAAGAAAATATTAAGTTTGGAGAGTTTATATTTGACTGCACAAATAATACACTAACAAACAACGGCAACAACATTCACCTTACTCAAACAGAAAAGAATTTGCTAAAAATCTTAGGAAAAACTATAGGTCAAATGGTGACCCGTGATGAAATATTAAAACAATTCCCAGATATAAATTCTCGCACTGTAGATGCTCAAATCGCAAGACTACGCGCAAAAATCGAGATAGACCCAAAATCTCCCAAACATCTTCAAACAATTCGTGGAGCTGGATACGTTCTATTCGGTTAAAAACCTTGCTTAAAATAGGATATACTTATAGTCTAGATTCAGATTTAGTGTAATCTTTAGATTCAATGCTAGTTGAATTTTCTATTGTAATATTTTCAGCGATTATTTGCGCTTACTTTTTAAGCCAATACCTGCACTTTGTATTGAGCGGAGAAATTGTAAATAGATTTGGATTTATTAGATACTGCGAGAGATGGGTATTTCTAAAATGTGACATTGATACATCTTCTCAAAATTGGAAAGAATATTTTTACTCCATATTATCTCTCTGTTTTATAGCATGCATTTTAGGATTTGCATGCCTCTTATTACAGGGTTATCTTCCTTTAAATCCAACAAATCTCAACGGCGTAACGCCAAGCCTCACATTTAACATTATAGCTAGCTATATCACAGCAACTAACTGGCAGTCTTATTCTGGAGAAACAACTCTCAGTTACTTCTCTCAATGTACTCTTACTATTTTGGGATTTATTAGTACTGGTATTGGCATTTCAGCAGCAATTGCAATTGTCAGAGGAATTATAAACGAGGATCAGGAATCAGAAGGAAGAGTCTTCGGAAATTTTTGGATCGATTTTATTAGATCAACTACTTATATTTTACTTCCATTATGCATAGCTTGCTCACTAATATTTATCTCGCAAGGGGTAATTCAAAACTTTTCAAATTATACAAATTTTACAGGCCTTAGTGGAACGCAAAATATAATTGCTCAAGGACCTGTTGCATCTCAAGAATCGATTAAATTACTTGGCGTAAATGGCGGAGGATTTTTCGGAACCAGCTCAGCACATCCATATGAAAACCCAACTGGATTTTCAAATTCATTCCAAATGTTTTTAATGATACTCATTCCATGCGCACTCGCATTCTTATATGCAAGCATGATAAATAAATTCAAACATGGGTTAATAATTATTGCCTTTATGGGGTTATTATTATTAGCGTGTTCATTTTCTGTTTTAAAAACTGAGTTTACAACAAATCTACATAGCACAACAACTTACAATATTGAGGGAAAAGAAACGAGGTTTGGTATAGGTGGATCTGCATTATTTACTGCTTTTTGCGCAACAACTAGCGGTTCAGCCAATTCTACTCTTATGAGCTTCAATCCTGAATCCGTAATTATTATTCTAAGTTCTATGTTATTTGGTGGTGCAATTTTTGGAGGTGCAGGCACAGGATTATGCAACTTACTTTTATTCATCATTATGGCAGTATTTCTTGCAGGCATGATGTCAGGTAGAACGCCAAAATTCCTTGGTAAATCAATTGAATTTCCTGAGATAAAATATATCACTATCTTCCTAGTCATATATCAATGCTTAATAGTAACTATGTTATCTATGGCACTAATTAATTCAAAGGTGACTTCAGAATTAACAACAGATCAATCTCTAGCGATAACTCAACTCTCTATTGCGTATGGATCCTCTACGATTAACAATGGGTTAGGATTTGGCTCTATAAGCAGCACTTTAACTTATTTAAATATTACCTTGGCAATCTGCATGATTATAGGCAGATTTTCTCTAATTTATTGCATGCTTAGAGTTGCAGACAGCCTTGCCCAAAAAAAATCCGTAGATAGTAGACTTGAAGAAGTTCAAACTGACAGTTGGTTTTTTGCATTTTTGATATTTTTCGCAATGCTAAATGATTTCTTGGTTTTCGTACCGACAATTATAATTGGGCCAGTAATTGAATATTTGGTAGTGAGATAATATGCATATTGTTGAAAATACAAATTACCATTTGTACCATCCCAAAGTTATTTTGAAAGCTACTAAAGATGCTTTTATTAAATTGAGTTTTCGTTCTGTTGCCAAAAACCCTGTAATGTTTGTTGTATGGCTAATTGCAGTCATTACAATGAGTATTTCTGTATACGATCTATTTATGCAGCCAAAAGACATACAAGACCCATTTTGGTTTACATTCACTATTTCTATTACGATTTGGTTTGTTTTGGTATTTGCAAATTTTGCAGAATCAATTGCAGAATTCAATGGCAAACAACATGCTATGAACATCAGAAGACTCAAAGAAGATCTTACTGCAAAACTCTACCAAACTGGTGAAATAATTTCAGCAAGCACTTTAAATATTGGTGATATTATTCAAGTTTCTGCGAACGAAATAATCCCGTGCGATGGCCTAGTAATTGATGGCATTGCAGCAGTAGATGAATCTGTAATCACTGGTGAATCTGCCCCTGTCATTCGAGAAAACACAGAAGGCAAAAACTCGGTCGTAACTGGCACGAAAGTTATTTCTGATTATCTAATAATCAAAGTCCTTTCAACACAAGGAAATGATTACTTGAACCAAATGCTTAAAATGGTAGATGCAACACATAGAAATATTTCTCCAAATGAGAAAGCAATTAATTTCTTTTTAATGGGCTTCACAATTATCTATATTTTCATGTGTTTCAACATCATTCCACTTGCTGGATACCTAGGATTAAAAATATCAATTGCAGTTGTATGTTCATTATTAATCTGCGTAATGCCTACCACAGCTGCAGCATTAATTGCACCTATAGCTATCTCTGGTGTTGAAAAGCTACTAAGAAGAAATATTCTGGCTATCACCACACAAGCTCTGGATGCAGCGGGCGATATAGATGTACTTCTTATTGACAAAACTGGAACTATTACAATGGGTAATAGAATGGCATCTGAGTTTATTCCACTTATGGACATTCCTATTGAAGAATTAGCTGAAGCTGCCGAATTTGCTTCTTTTTCGGACGAAACCCCTGAAGGCAAATCTATAATGAAGCTAGTCAGACAAAAATACGGAATGAAGCTCAATGAAAAGAATATTAAGAACTCTAAATTTATAGAATTTTCCGCATCAACACGAATAAGCGGGTGTGACTTCAAAGACACTCAAATTAGAAAGGGAGCAGTCGACGCAATATGCAATTTCGTTGAAAGCAAGGGTGGTTCCATTCCTAAGGAACTACATAAGATCATTCAAAAAGTTGGAAATACAGGCGGAACTCCTTTAGTTGTTTCTAGAAATTCTCAGATACTAGGAGTCATTCACTTAAAGGATAAGATTAGACACGGCATCTCAAACCAAATAGAGCGATTAGAAGCAATGGGAGTAAGAATCATTCTAACAACCGGAGATAATTATTACACTGCAAACGCCATTGCCCATGAGGCTGGAATTAAAGAATTCATCTGCGAAGCAGAGCCAGATAGAAAATTACAACTCGTGCAAGATTTCCAAAAAGAAGGGCTTATTGTAGCAGTTACAGGTGACGGAGTAAATGATGCCCCTGCCCTAGCCCAAGCGGATGTTGGCTACACTCTAAACTCCAGCAATAAAATATGTAAAGAAGCAGCAAACATCGTAGACTTAGACAATGATCCAATGAAAATAATCGATTTAATTGAGGTAGGAAGAGAAGTGCTAACAACTCGCGGATGTTTAACTACCTTTTCACTAGTCAATGATGTAGCAAAATATTTTGCAATTGTTCCTGCTATTTTCATGCCACTATACCCAGAAATGCAAGCCCTAAACTTAATGCACCTAAGCACGCCGCATAGTGCAATAATGTCTGCATGTATATTTAATGCCTTGATCATTATTCTTTGTTTGCCCATAGCACTGACAGGTATAAAATACCGACCAATCAAAACTACCAAATTAGTAAGGAAATTTTTCATGCTATTTGGAATTGGTGGGATTATAGTACCTTTCCTTGGCATTAAATTTATTGATGTAATTATTGAATTATTATCCGTATGAACAACATTAAAATTGCATCAAAGGTTTTGGTTTTCACAATTCTGACAATTGGGATCATATATCAAATTATCGTAACATCACTTGGCAGCATATTTTTTTGGCATGAAAGTCATGGTAGTTTAATAAAAGACAATGATAAAATAATTGGCTCAGAATTAATTGGCCAAGCTTTTACATCAAAAAAATATTTCTCTGGAAGATTACCAGACATATTAAATGGTATAGGTACTTTGGATGCCCATCCATCCAACTTTTCAATCAAATCCTACCAATTCTTAAATAGAACAAGTGAGTTAAAAGAATTTACACTAAAGTTATTTCATAATCAGGATATTCCAATTGAATTCATAACCGGATCTGGAAGCGGCCTTGATCCACATATATCTGTCAACACAGCATATTATCAAATTGATTCTGTGGCAGAAGCAAGAGGTGTATCATCAGCGCGTATTAAAAATTTAGTTGATAATTCTATTGAATACCCCCAATTTTTTATTTTAGGACAAAAACGCATTAATTTACTTAAACTCAACCTAACCTTAGACCAACAATTTGGTAAACAAAAATGACAGTTACAGCCAAAGGAGCAGATTTTTTAGAACTTCTACAAAGTGCCAAACGTGGTAAATTGAAGGTATATATTGGCTCTGTTGCAGGTGTTGGTAAAACTTATAGAATGCTTGAGGAAGCGCATTCACTTAAGGAAAAGGGAATCGATGTTGTGGTTGGCTATATCGAGACTCACGGCAGAACAGAAACTGAAGAGCTAATCGCAGGCTTAGAAATCATCCCAAGAATGAAACACCAATACCGCGATGTGATCGTTGAAGAGATGGACCTAGATGCCATTACATCACGCAAGCCAGAAGTTGTAATTGTTGATGAGCTCGCACATACTAATTTGCCAGTGTGTAGAAATGAAAAACGTTATCAAGACGTTATTGAGCTTTTATTGTCTGGTATTAACGTAATTTGCGCATTTAATGTACAACATCTTGAATCCTTGAATGACATCGTCGAAAAAGCAACAGGAATTAAAGTACTTGAAACCATACCTGATACATTTTTAAAAAAAGCTGATCAAGTTGTAAATATTGACCTTGCCGCAGAAGATTTAATAGACCGCCTAAAGGCAGGCAAGATATATAAGAAAGAAAAAATTGAACAAGCATTACAGAACTTCTTTAAAATTGATAATCTAGGCCAGCTCCGCGAATTAGCTCTGAGGGAAGTTGCAGAAAGAATCGAAAGAGTGACCGAATCAAATAATGATAGTACGACTATAAAGGATGATGACTCATTTAACTCATCAAGTGATAGACTGATGGTTTGCCTAAAGCCAGAAATTGCGTCACAAAAATATTTATTGAGGCGAGCATCACGCCTCGCTGGCAAACTAAATACAGATTGGTTTGTAGTTTATGTTGAAACGTCTCGGGATAAACCAGAAGTAATAGACACGCAAAAACAAAGACATCTCTATACCGATATCCAACTCGCTCAAGAGCTTGGGGCAAAAGTTATTCATCTGCAAAACGATGATAGAATAGATGGTTGGGTAAAATTTGCAGATAGCGAACGAATCAAACACCTCGTCATTCCTGCAAAAGTCGAGAGTTTTTGGGAAAGATTACTTGGTAAATCTCTAATATTTAGATTATTGAAAATTGGAAAATACGACTTACATATTATTTCCCCTAAATCAAATTCTTCTCCATTAGAACAAGAAGGTATGCAATGAAGATCCAAGAAAAAGTAGTATTAGCTCAGTTACCACTTGGAATTATCATTGCAGTCATGGGGCTTTTGTTTGTATTCACAATCAGCAAAATTGGGACTAATACCAATGATATCTTAACTAGTAATTATAGAAGCGTGATTGCCCTGCAAAAAATGCGGCAAGCAACTGACGGACTCGATAACACAGTATGGCGATTGATGTCGAGATCTTACACGGCAAAAGGCGAAATTCAATATATGATACAAAACTATACCGAGGAGTTTGAATCACAACTTAATATTCAAAAAACCAATGTGGTAATTTCTGGGGAGCTTGAATCTACAGAGTTTCTCGAAACTAAATGGTTAGAATACAAAGCAGCATTAAATCAGTTTGTCAAACAAGGGCTAAGCGAAGGGTATATTGGAAGTAGTCTTTATCAAGAAATGGTGAAGCCAAAACTAAATGCACTACGCGATTCTATACATGTACTAACTGACCTGAACCAAGATGACATATATTACCGGAGTGAAGGTGTTTCGGAAATGATCAGCAATGTCTCTACTGTTATGATGATATTTGCATTTGCGGCATTTTTTACTGGCTTATTAATTTCAGCCCTACTTACTAACAGGATTATGTCTCCATTAGGTACTATGACTGATCTGATTAGACAAATTACCGAGGGAAGAATGGGCGTAAGACTCAATGTTAGTGGGAATGATGAAGTAGCTGAACTTGGCCGAGAATTCAATCTAATGGCAACAAACTTAGAACAATACAGACATAGCTCTATTGGTGAATTAGTCAGAGCAAAACTATTCCTTCAAGTTGCGATTGATACTCTCCCAGATCCTCTAATTATTGTTAACCAAATTGGAAAGACTCTAAATCTCAATAGCACTTCAAGAAAGGAATTTAGCTATGAAGAAAATCAATACCTAGGTTTTGAGGATTTTTTGGAAAACGTACCATACGTAATAAAACAACGAGTTGATTCGATTATTGAATTCTGCTTTTCAAACCCAAACACCCAAACACCTAAAGAATTGACCAAACCCATAATTGCAAGCTATAACCACAAACTTACAGAATTTGTACCTATTGTTCAGCCAATTTTAGAACCTACTATTGGCGTCATTGCTGTTGCAATTATCTTGCGCAACATTACCAATATTGATGTTAAAGGTTATATAAAAGCTGATAAATTTGTAAGCCTCACCCATGATTTATTACTACCTTTAAACTCTGTGCATCTAGCTATTCACAGCTGTTTAGAAAAAGTTATTGGGGATTTAAACTCGAGACAGGAAGAATTTTTAAGCGCTGCACGCAATGATTGCTTCAGAATAAAAAAAATGATTACAAATCTACAGGACTTAGACAGGCTGGAAGATATAACACAAACCACTGAGAAAAAAGAAGAATCTATAAAAGAGATTATTAACGAATCGGCAAAATCTATGGATGTAATTTCAGCAAGTAAAAATGTTACTATCGATGTAGAACTCTCTCTTCTTTTTGACAAAGTTTATTGCAACAAAGAACAGTTAAAACTTGTATTCAACAATCTAATTGATAATGCAATTCACCATAGCGCAGTTGGAGATACGGTCAATATAAGACTACAAGAAAAAGATAATGAAGTTTCATGCTTAATTCACAATCGCGGCTCTTATATACCTGCAGAATATCATGCTAGGATATTTGATAAATTCTTCCAAATGCCGAACGAGGATTCAAAACGCGATGGGCTAGGTTTATATCTTGCCAAGAAAATTGTTGAACAACATAACGGTAAAATTGGAGTTAGAAGTTCAAAGCGTCTTGGCACAACCTTCTGGGTAAAACTCACAAAATCTAAAACTCAATAATAACTATTAGATGTAGCTAATAATTGACATTACAAGATTACTATCGTCATCCTGATGTATACAAGTTGTTGGTATACTTTCATCAAAAATATTTGTTGCGTTCTGAGCGGCTACAAACTCTGGCCAGAAACTTGGATCTGTAGCAACATAATCGACACTTCTTGCATCAACACTAATAAACGAATCCTTATCCAACCCTTCCATAATAGCTTTAGTCAATATAAGATCAGATTGTGTATTGCCTATAAATTCAGGTTTACGTGTAGGAAACAATTGTTTAGCAACTTCCTTTGTGATGTTATAGGTACCCTCAATGATTTCTGCTATTTTTGCTTTATAAACCAAATCTGAAGACCCAAAAATCCCTTTCACACCGTCATTTATAAACTGCCCTATTCCAATTAAATCGACACACTTCCCATGCATCATTGAAGCTAGTTTTTTATCACTTTTAATTACATCACTAACATCCCTTCTTGCTAATTCTTCAATTGCATTCACGACGTCTTCCGACCAAAAGATTTCAGAATTAGTTACAAACTTATTCTCTAAGTATTTGTTTACAGCTTGTTTAAAATTAGAAGATCCATAAGCTCCTTTATAAACATATATAGATCCATCATCATCCTTTGCACTAAGCTGATAACTGCCACCGCCAATATCCCATACTATAGCAAGTCTTTGCTCAGCATCGCAGGGCATATAGTGGCTATCAGCAGCTTTATAACCAATTTGCCCCTCTTCTTTTTGTGTGATAACTCTAAAATTGAAACCGTGCTGTTTTAATAAATCCATGTACTCTTGGTTATTTTCAGCATTTCTAGCCCACGCAGTTGCAATTCCAGCATTCTTGACTTGAGCAATATCTTCTATTCCATACTTTTCTAAAATTTTCATCAAACTTTGTAAACCTTCAACCATACATTTTTCAGGTAAAGTTTTTCCATCTACAGATTCACTAATACACTTTTGATATGGCATGCTTATGTTCTCTTCTTGAAGAGTTTTGACAACTTTACCATTTAATTTATCAACCAATACTTCAATTGATTTAGTTGTTCCCGAACCTATATCAAATACATAACGCACTTCTAGTGGAAGGTGTACTTGTCTGTTACATAGCAGAGTGCTAGCAAAAGCAGATTCATTAGAGTTTACAGTGAATGTTTTATCGCAACTTTTGTGCATAGCATCACCTCATTTATGGAAAACATAATTTAAAACAGATAAAAAAAATACTGCTAATTTATTAATTTTTGGTTAATAACCATGTTCAGCACTATGTTATTCTATTAATAATTATCAATTCGCCACCTTGATCTAGGCTCAAAGTTTAATTCAGAGCAATAACCCAAGTTCAAACGCTCTATGGCGGCCCAAGTAATCATTGCAGCATTATCAGTACATAACCAAAGTGGAGGTGTTATGATGCTATAATCATTTAAAGTTTTTGCAAGCTCTGATTTTATGTACTTATTTGCTGCGACGCCACCAGCAATTACTACAGATTTTGTCTGAATCGAAGAACTTGCCATTGCTTGGGACATTTTGCTACAGATAATCCTTGTCACAACCTCTTGAAATGAAGCTGAGATGTCTTGTCTGATTGCAACATCTTCAATATCAACCTTGTCTATTGTACGCTTTACTGCGGTTTTCAAACCTGAAAATGAAAAATTTAGATCCCCAGAGTTTAAAAGTGGCAACGGAAATTTATACGCATTTTTATTACCCAGCAGCGACATTTCTTCGATCTTAGGCCCGCCTGGATATGAAAGCCCCATCATTTTGGCAACTTTATCGAAAGCTTCACCCACAGCATCATCTATTGTCGAACCAATAATATTGTACTGCCCAACTCCATAAACCTCTATTATTTGACAATGCCCTCCAGAAGCCAAAAGCAGCATAAATGGGTAGTCTAGGGAACTATCTACCAATCTAGGTGAAAGAGCATGGCCTTCTAGGTGATTAATCGCAATAAATTTTTTGTTATTTGCAGATGCTAGCCCTTTTGCATACATTACTCCAACAAGTACCCCACCTATTAACCCAGGGCCGCCTGTAACCGCAATTGCATCAATCTCATCCATACCGAGTCCAGATTCTTTCAATGCTTTCGCTACCATACCGTCCAAAATATCTATATGGCTTCGCGCTGCAATTTCAGGGACAACCCCGCCAAAAGCATGGTGCTCTTTGAGTTGTGAGAAAACTAAGTTGGAATATATTTTTCTATCATCACCAATAACCGCAACTGCTGTCTCATCACAACTGGTCTCAATGCCTAAAACTATCATATTTGCACTGCCCCTTGCCTTATTATTCTTGGCAAGTCTTGTGTACAATCAACTATAGTAGATGGCACCGCCAATAGATTTCCTTCAAAAACTATCTTAGCAACCTTCCCCTCAAAGTTATTTTTAATCTCCTCTTCAGTAAGTAAATTTGGCTGACCCGATATATTTGCACTTGTGCCAACGATGGGCCTATTAAATTCCTTGAGAATTTCGTTTATTATTTTTCCATTGGGGACTCTAAGTGCAATTGAATCAAAACTCCCATTTATATTTTTTGATAAGATAGAATGACTCTTTATAGGTACAACTATAGTCAAAGCTCCAGGCCAATATTTCTTCGCCAGTTCTATAGCTAAATCATTAAAAACACCTATTGTTTTAGCTTGTGCCAAGTCCTTTACTAGAATTGGCAAAGGATGGTTTTCTTTCCTTCCTTTAGTGGCCATTAGGCTTTTCACCGCAGTATCGTTAGTAGCATCACACGACAAAGCATGCAGGGTATCGGTTGGCAAAACTAATACCTTACCTTGTTCTAATAATGATAAAATGCTTGTAAGCTCCATATTGACCTCAGATAACAAATAGAGCACGATTTTATTATAAAATCAGGCAGCTAGCAATACTATCCTTCTAATGAGTTAGTTTTATCGACTTAGAAGCAGCTGAAATGTAGTCCATAAGCGCCAGTAGAACCCCTGAAACTACGAATACAAGGTGGATTACAACCATCCAATACATTGTTCTTTCAGGCATTTGTTCAGCTTCCATGAATACTTTTAATAGATGTATTCCTGAAATTGCAACAATCGACGCAACGAGCTTTAATTTTAGAGCTGAAAAGTCTACCGAAGCCTTCCAATCAGGGTTGTCTTTATGACCTTCTAAATCCATGCGTGATACAAAGTTTTCGTAGCCAGCAAACATAACTATTAGCAGCAGGTTACCAGCTAGAGTTAGGTCAATCAGTGATAGTACCCCTAATACCGCATTGGTTTGCGATAATGTTGGCACAGCTTGAGCGAAGTGCAATAATTCCTGTAAAAAGCTAATTACTAGCACCAAGAGCGCACCTACTAAACCCAAGTACATTGGGGCCATTAACCAACGCGAGGCAAATAAACCTTTTTCTAAAGTGTTTTCAATTTTCTGACGTTTCATAAACTTCCTTCCTATGCTTAATAGCAATTATTATAACTGTATTTGCCTCTTCTTCAATTCTAAAAATAACTCTATAATTTCCAACCCTTAAACTTCTGTGTCCTTTCAAACTGTATTGCAAAGGCTTGCCGAATGAGATTGGGTTAGTCATCAGCTTTTTCTCAATAGCTTTTTTTATTTCCGTTTTTGCAGTTGCAGATAACAATGGGATATGTTTTTTAACCACATGAATTTGATATTGAATTTGATATTTTATTTCCATGCCTGATCATGCGAAATAGTTTTAACTCCCTTTTTATCAAGCTTATTAGCAATATTTGACAGGTATATATCTTCTCTACGTTCAAGAGCTTCAATAGTCAATTCTTTTACCAACCCAGCAACCGAACTGCCAGATTTCTTAGAGACCGCGCCAAGCAAGTTAGCAGTAGTCTCATCAAATGTAACATTAATTCTTGGGTTTTTTGTTGCCATACGTTCCTCTTTCCATACTTAGACAGTGTAACACTTTTACATCACCTCGTCAACTATCGCAACTGCTCTAAAATCTTCTCAGCCATTTTTCTGCTAATTCCTTCAACTTTCATAATATCCTCCACTGTCGACGCTTTTATCATAGCTACAGAGCCAAAGTAATTCAGCAGGGCTTTTTTGCGTTTATCTCCGATTCCTACTAAATCGTCTAGCGAAGATTTTTTCAAATCTTTAGCGCGTTTCTTCCTATGAGCTGTAATAGCAAACCTATGGACTTCATCTCTTAGAGTCTGCAAGTAATGCAATGTTTTATCACCCTTAGGAAGTTGGAAGACATCTTGATCATCAGTATAAAAATGTTCTCTTCCAGCATTTCTATGCACGCCTTTGGCAATACAAACTAATTTTATATCTTTAATCTTGAACTTCTCAAACACCTCTTTGGCAGCTCCAAAATGTCCTTTCCCGCCATCAACCAGCATTACGGATGGGTAGTTTTTCTCATTTAATTTTTCAAATCTACGGGTCAATACTTCTCTAAGCATTGCATAGTCATCTTGTTTTTTAGGCGTTTGAATCAAATATGATCTGTATTCATTTTTTTGGAAACCATCTGGCGTAGCAACAACCATCGCGCCAACCGCATAAGTCCCGAAATTATGACTGTTATCATATATCTCAATTCTTTTAATTGGCTTAGTAAGTTTGAATAAATTACCAACACTTTGTAGCAATTGGATATTTTGAATTCGATATCTTTCCTTTTCTAGCAAGGCATTTTTGGCATTACTCTGCGCAAACTCTATTAGGTCTTTGAGCGCACCAACTTTGGGTTTTTTGATACTAACTTTATATTTCACATAATCTGAAAGTGCAGAGCTTATATCATCTGCATTTACCATATCCCTATCAACAATTATCTGCTTTGGAGGCAAGTTGCTTTGGTAGAATTGGCCAATAAAATTTTCCAATAACTCGCTTATATAGTCTTCTTCAATATCCTCAAAGAAATATGTTTTGTGACCATAATTCTGGCCAGTTCGAATGAAGAAAACTTGCAAAGAGCAATTACCTTTCTCATTTCGATATATAGCAATTATGTCCGTATCTTTTATTTGGTAATTGCTAAAGACGTTTTTGGCCTGAATTTGCGAGAGAGCTTTGATTCTATCGCGAATAATCGCCGCTCTTTCATAATCCATATTCTCGCTAGCTTTTTGCATATCACTGCTCAAGTGTTCTTGAATAGCAGTCGAATCGCCATTCAGAAATTTCTTGGCATCCTCTACCAATACCGCGTAATTTTCCTTATTTATCTTACCAACACATGGCGCAGTACATCTTTTAATTTGGTATTGTAAACATGGCCTGGTACGAGATGCAAAGAATACATCAGAACATGGCCTAATTTGAAATATTTTTTGTATCTGGGTAATTGTTTGATTCACACTTCCTGCGGAAGCAAACGGCCCAAAGTATACCCCACCTTTCTTGGGTTTACCTCTGAACTTGGTGATTCTTGGGAAATCGTGCTTCTGTTCAATGACGATATATGGAAATGACTTATCATCTTTTAGAGCAATGTTATATATAGGTTTGTCAGATTTAATTAGGCTTGCTTCAAGAATGAGTGCTTCAGCCTCAGTTTTGGTAATAATGTACTCTACCTTACTAACCTGCGATACCATTCTTCTAAGCCTATTAGGCAGAACTTCGATTTTTGTATAAGAAATGACCCGTTTGGGCAGGTTTTTCGCTTTTCCTACATATAGGCAAATACCCTGAGCACTGTACATTTTGTAAACGCCAGCAACCTGCGGCATGCTATTAACATGCTCTTTTATAACACTTACACCATTTTTAATATTGCCTAAATTCACTGATAAATTTGCTTAGAATGTGGATATAATGTAAAATAGTATATTATGAGTAGGATTTAAAGGTTTATATGCGTGTAGGAGAAGGTCAACTAATTGGAGCTGGAAATGTAATAAGCAATGCAGTGCAAAGTCCAGCAGGGGGTTCGCATGATGCATCTCAAGCTTATAGCCGTGGTAAGCCAGTTCAAACATTAGGTATAGCCCCGCGCAATCTATTACAAGCTGGAAGTCTAGTTCAGGGACTAAAGTTTATAAATACTGAATCACTCTCCCCTACAAGTGTAGGTATGGCAACACTGCAACCCATTCCTGGTGTAATCAACAAAGGAAGAGGTGCAGCGAGAGGCGGTTAACTTTCATAATATTCCTCATGACATCTCATTTTATTTTTTCTATATTTAGGAAAGTGTAATTGATTGTTAGTAACATGAAAAATAACAAAGAAGATATATACAACACCCTTGTTCCTAGCCTAAAAGATAGATTCTTCCAACAGCAGTTAAATTTTGAAGAAGAACAATCTGAAGAACTCCCAGCGGGAAAGAAGTATTTCAAGTATTTTGCTTACGCAGCCTCGTTAACTATAGCACTTGGTGTTTTTTCGTACCTAGCATTTACATCTTATAAATATTCTTCAAAGCCCCAAAGTGCCTTAGATATTCCACTAGTTAGAAAAGATTTGACGCCAATTAGAACAATTCCTGAAGACCCAGGTGGGGAGAAATTTTCCAATCAGGATAAGCTAATCTATAATAATATACTCGATAACTCTGCTGCAAAAACTGAATCAACAGATGCAGAAATACGCACTCCAGTCGAGCAGACAAAACCACAGCAGCAAATTGCTAAGAAAACGGAAGAAGAGAAAAAAATCATAAGCAACCCTATAACTTCTAAACCTACTGAAACAAAGGGTGAAGAGCCAAAAAAAATACCTACAAAAACTAAATCAAAGGTTGCGAAACAGGATAAAAAGATTGATAATCCGTTCGATATTCTAGACCACGACGTGGGTTCACTAGACGAAAAAACTATGGATAACTAAGATTACTAAAAATGAAAAGCGTAATATTTGGCATTGAAGGCTTAGAATTAAAGCAATCAGAAAGGGATTTTTTTCAAGCTCAACAACCCTTAGGTTTTATTTTATTCGCGAGGAATATAAAAGATCCCTCTCAAGTAAAAGCTTTGGTGGCAGATCTAAAGTCTTGCGTCAATCATAACTACGTTCCTATATTAATAGATCAAGAAGGTGGACGAGTCAGACGCTTAAAACCGCCTTATTTTAGGGAAGCAAAAGCAGCCAAAATTTATGCGAACTTAGCTGAAGCAAATCTGGAAGCTGCAAAGCAAATGACATTTCTAAACCATTATTTAATGGGCAAAGAATTGATGGATCTAGGCATCAATACTAACTGCGCACCTGTTGCAGATCTACTATTTGATGGCGCACACGAAATTGTCAGCGACCGCAGCTTTGGTAAAAATCCAAAACAAGTAATTGAATTATGCAACGCTGCTGCGCTTGGTTTGCAAGCTGCAGGGGTAACTCCAATAATCAAACATATCCCAGGGCACGGCAGGGCAAAAGTTGATAGTCACTTTGATCTTCCCAAAGTTAGCACTCAACTCCATGAATTAGAAAAAACTGATTTCCTACCTTTTAAAGAGTTAAGTAACATTCCTTTTGCAATGACTGCGCATATGATTTTTGATGCACTTGACACAGCAGAACCAGTAACTCTTTCGAAGAAAGCAGTAGAGTACATCCGCGAAAAAATTGGTTTTAAAAACATATTACTGACGGATGATTTATCAATGAAAGCGTTAACAGGCAGCTTTACAGATAAAGTTCATAAAGCACAAGATGCGGGCTGTGATGTCATGCTTCACTGTGATGGAAAAATGCAAGACATGCAGGAAATTGCTGCAGCAACTAACTACGCACCTGACTGGATTTTAGATTTACTGGGAAAGCAAATGTGCCCTGAGTTACCCAAATTATACCATGATTTGCTGAATGCTACAGAATCAGATCTGCAACTTGGATTGGGGTTTTAAAACACCTTTCACTAGAATACTCAGCCAAAGACTTGCCTTTTTAGACACTGAGCCGAAGTCCTGCGAAGCGAAACAAGTTCAGCATGACATTGTACTATACAACTACCCACGAAAGCTCAACTACACGACAAACTTTCTTTGATCTTACGAAGAATATCATCTGGAGGATTTATTCCCCAGCCAGAAGCGAGAATTTTACCATATTTTTTGAGGCAGATAGAGCTCTGTTTGATATCATTAAGAAATAGAATTTTTTTATTTTTATTTTCAAGCATTACAAAGTGCCAAGCTGGCTCGCCCTCATCGTATCCACGAACAAGGTATAATAAGTCCGTACTCATACTAACTTGTTCAGCAAATGATTTGGCTTTGATCACAAAGCTTTTTCCTTAATTTGTACTACTTGCGTAGCTTGAGGGTTTGTGAGTGTAGTCGAAGGTTCTCCTCTAGAAACTCGGTGTGCAAATAATGTACAGTTATATCCTTTTATATGAGGTGGAAGTTCGGCCATATAAAGCTCTCCATGTAGTCTTAGCGGGTCCTGCCTGCCGCTCTTATCATCAGGATTTAACGTAGTTACAAAAATTTGTCCTGATGGCGATATAGCACATTTAGTTACTTTTTTCACCCCTGCAGGTAGTTGTATTTCGGCTAACAGCTCAGCAGAGACGACATCATGGAATAATATTTTTCCAGAATCTATAGCGGCTATCACATGACACAATTTCTCATTAACAAGAGCTAAATTCCCTCCATCTGGACGACCTGTATTAATAGGCATCTCTTTGAATACTTCTTCACTTTTGATTGTATTGGTTTTTGGGTCAAATGTTGCTTTAAAAATCTTTCTACATAATGGGTGTGAATCTGAAAAAAACAGAGTTGTAACGCCATTTTCACTGTATCCAGCTATGCCATTAGAGGTCGTTAAATCATCTCGTAATTTAATTAAGCTTCCACTGTCAGGGTCTAGCACAAGTAGCGAGCCTGATTTTGGGGTAGCTGTAGAGTTAAGTGGCATAGTGCCCAAAAACACTCTTGTTTTTCCATCTGAGCACTCCACTAGTGCGATGTCATTAGGTCTGTTACCGGGTTTATCAACTTCGATTTGAGCAATCAAACGCAGTGACTTATTATATAGATCAAAGATAAAAAATCCGTCTTTTTTTGCTACCAACAAACCCTCTCCACATGGTACTATACCACCAACTAACTCTCCCATATCATAATGATTAATGTTTTTGGTACTTGGATCAAAGCAGCCAACTTTCTTTCCCTCTATATCGACAAAATAAAATTTACCATCGAATGGATTATAGACTGGGCTTTCTGCAGTGGCATATCCACCATTACCAACACGCTCGAACTTTACGTTCACATTCAACATATTAAATCTCCTTTTTAGAGGTGTATAAACTTTCTTAAATATTAAATCAAGATTCACCTTTATAGCTCAAGTTTAATTACCATCTTGAATTTACTGATTTTTTTACATAGAATCAGTTCAATTTGTTTTGAGGAAAATATGGATCATTCTAATCCTAATAAAATATACGGAACCACCATACTTTGCGTGCGAAAAGGTAAAGAAGTTGTAATAGCTGGTGATGGCCAGGTAAGCCTTGGTCATACAGTTTTAAAATCATCTGCAAATAAACTTCGCAGATTAGCCAATGGAGAAATAGTCGCAGGCTTCGCTGGATCAACCGCAGATGCATTTACATTATTTGAAAGACTAGAAGCAAAATTGGAAAAACACCCAAAGCAGCTAGTAAGAGCAGCTGTGGAACTAGCAAAAGACTGGAGGACTGATAAATATTTACGCCGCTTAGAAGCAATGATGATTGTGGCAAACAAAGAAAATACGCTAATCATTACAGGCATGGGGGATGTTATAGAGCCAGAAGATGGTGTTGCTGCAATTGGATCAGGCGGCAACTACGCCCTTTCTGCTGCAAGAGCACTAATTGATCAGAAAATCTCTGCAAAAGAGATCGTCGAGAAATCTATGAAAATTGCCGCAGATATTTGCGTGTACACAAATAACAACCTTAAAATGGAGAGTCTATGAGTTCAAATGAATATTTAAAAATACTAGAAGACGTTGGAGCAATTCTTACAGGACATTTTGTTTTATCAAATGGCATTCACAGTGAAAAATACGTTCAATGCTCACGCTTTACAAGACATCCAAATATAACTGCAAAACTGTGTGAAGCTTTGCTTGCGAAATTTAAAGCTACTCACCCAAATTTAGAATTCGATCTAATTGTTTCTCCAGCAATTGGTGGAATTGTTTTAGGATATGAAATTGGACGACAACTTAATAAAATGGCAATTTATTCTGAGCGTGTCGATGGTAAAATGACATTCCGCAGAACATTTGAAATTCCTAAAAATGCGAATCGTGTTTTACTTGTTGAGGATGTTATTTCAAGCGGCAAAGCCTCGATTGACACACTAAACTGCATTAAGGAACATGGTGGAAATGTAGTAGCTCAAGTAGCTCTAATCAATAGACATGATAAAGAATACAATCCTCCGTTTCCTTTAGTAAACTTGGTTGATATCTCAGTAAAAACTTACGAAGCAGATCAAGTTCCAGAATGGTTAGCAAAAATTCCAGTTGAGCGCCCTGGCAGTGGTTGGATGAGTAAAGCCAAGATACCAGCTTAATAACTTTGTAATAAAATTTTAACATTACTTCGGTTGAACACTACTTTTCAACTGGTACAATGCTACGCAAATTCATTAGAGGGAACTATGCTATACGATTTATACTACAGAATGCCAAATTCAAAAAAACTGGAATTTTTAGTCTTAGGCACTGCAACTGCTGCTGCTGTGTATAATTATAGCTCAGAACCAACTTTAGTTGCTTGTTTTGCCGCCTGGAACTTGGTCGGAAAATTAGCGATGCACCGTGTAAGCAAAAGTAATTACGAACACATCCTAATAAAGATAATGGATGTACCAGTCAATATTGCTACCACCACGATGTTCAGTGGTTTAACCCCTTTATTTTCTGGCTTTGAGCTAGCTCCTAAATTTGCGAGAGCACTAGCCTATGGAGTATTTGGTGAAATAATTAAAGACTTTTCAGATACAGTTGCAGGTCTCAACATTGAAAAACCTTCACTTGTCGGATATTTTGCAATCCAGTCGGTTAAGTATATACTGACACCATTGAATTACAGTGGTTCTTGGCAAAACCTTCTTGAATACTGTCTTGCTGGCGGCTTTAGAAACATGACTAATGAAATAGTAAGAGGTAACACTCCATGGAATATAGATGCTATTGCTATGGGGGCAACTGCTTACACTGCATTTTATGTTTTGGCTTCAGCGTGTAATGTTACTAGTATGCCACAGAGATTAGTTTTGGGTATTGGACTTGATTGCGCAGAGAGGATTTTATACCATCTCTCAAATAAACCTATTACAGCTCTATTAAATGCCGTTTCAGGCAATAGCAGCCTAAAACGAGATTAAAAAGATGAAAATAGTCCCATTACAAGATCCAAATAAACAATTGCTTATCGCATGAGGTGAAACACATGGGCTTCAAAGCTCTATAGTTTTTGATATTTTTCTGAGTATTGACCCAATTTTTTTTTGAGCCTAGTCTTGATGTGCAACTTTTTTCCAAGGAGGAAAATATGTCACTAATCAAAGAGCATCTCAAGTACTATGACTTCTTAAAAACAGGAAATCTAGCTGGTGCAAAAGCCCAAATGACTGCGTCTAATTTCACATTCGAAAAATTATGTGCTCCTAATTTAAAACACTGCCTTACAAACCCACTTTTCGGAACAATTATGGGAATGTTGCCCACGAAAGCTGAATTCCGTGGAGAATATAGAGAGTATATCAAAACCGTTGTCGAAGCAGCACCGCAAATGCTGGATTTAGGTAACACGAAAGTAAATGTACTCAGCTATTTAATTATGAATACTGATGAACCTAATTTAGTTCAACTTTTTTTAGATAAGCGCCCGTCACTCCTAAATGATCAAAGCGACTATACAAAAAACCAAACTAACGAGAACTCACCTATAATCAAGCTGTATAAACCTCATTTAAACTCACCAGTGCATGAAGCAGTGATGGGAAATAGATTAAACAGTCTAGACGTTCTAATTAAAAATGGGGCAAATGTAAATCTAAAAAATATAAGTAAAGTTACACCATTGGATCAGTACTTCATTAATTTTAACAAGCTTGACACATCTATCCCTGCTAAACTTGTAAAAGCAGGTGGCGATGTTACTACATTTAGCACTGGAATAAATAATAAGTGTTGGTCTGGTTTAAATGCAGTTTTACCAACTTCAAAAACTTCAATGGTGGTTCCCCAATTTAACAACATCATTAATAAAGCAACATTACCAAATGGTGCAATTGATAAAGAAGCAGTAACTACTGCATATTTGGCATTACCTCATTTGGCAAAAGATTTTGATATTAAAAAATATGGCGAAGTTAATTGCATGAATGCCCCAATTACAAACTCTGACACTTGTAAAAAGGTAATTGCAGCAGTGATGGATATGCAACATGAAGCTGTCTTACATGCTTCTACAACGGACCATCATGCTGATTTATAACGCGCTATATATTAATAATATAATTGCTTCGTTGATATTTTTATAACAAGCAAAGAACTGGATGGCCGCGCTACGCTCGCCATGAACGAGTTTTCGTCACACCGAGGAGTGTGAAGCGCGACGCGGTTGTCCAGTCTGAATATTTAGAAAATAGAGATCCTGAAATAAATTCAGGATGACGAAGCCCTACCCTACGGTCATGCTGAACTTGCTTCGCTTCACAGGCCTTCGGCTCAGCATCTACTGAACCACTAAGCAGAGAGTTTGTATTGCTTTAATTTATTACGTAGAGTGCGAATAGAAATGCCAAGCACTGCAGCGGCTTTAACTTCATCACCATAAAATTTTGTTATAGTGTTTTGTATTGCCGATTTTTCAATATTCTCCAAAGTCCTACCTTCAGGCTTATCATCATTGGCAGGCTCTTTATCAGCAATTAGCAAATCCTCAGGTAAAATTTCTTCTTGAATCGCTAGCAACAAAGCCCTATGAACCGCGTTCTCAAGCTCTCTAACATTCCCAGGCCAGCTATATTCTTTCATTTTTTTCATAGCTTCGGCAGAAATATTTTTCAGGGTGATTCCATTCAAAGCGGCATATTTAATGGCAAAATATTCTACCAAAGGCTGTATATCATCAACACGATCTCTTAAAGAAGGTAAATTCAGATTTATTACATTTAAACGATAATATAAATCTTCCCTAAACTTTCCGCTCTTAACCTCACTAACCAAATCACGATTAGTGGTCGCAATAATTCTAATATCAAGCTTAACTACAGAATTTCCGCCTACCCTCGTTATTTCTCGTTCCTGAATGGCTCTTAAAAGTTTGGCCTGTAGACGCAAATCCATTTCGCTTATTTCATCTAGCAGTAAAGTACCTGAATTAGCCTCCTCAAATTTGCCTATCCTTCTTTCGACAGCACCAGTAAACGCACCTTTCTCATGGCCGAACAGTTCAGATTCCAATAAGTTCTCAGGAATCGCCGCACAATTAACTGATATAAACTCTTTATTTTTTCTTTTGCTATTATTGTGAATGAAACGAGCCATCACTTCTTTTCCTGTGCCTGATTCGCCAGTTATAAGAACACTAGCCTCAGATGGAGCAACTTGTTTAGCCATTTTAATAACATCAGAAAATGACGATGACTTAAAAATGACATCAGATTTATCTGCACCAGAGATTGCTTCAAAAATAGCAGCCATTAAATCCTCTTCTGGTGGAAGCGGCACATATTCCTTTGCTCCCGCCTTAATTGCTTTTACGGCTTTCTCTTTATCTGACTCAATGCCGCATGCTACAACTGTCGCATATATTTTTTCATTTTTTAATGATGAGATGAAAAGTTTAATGTCCTGATTGACATCAACCATTATCAAGTCTGCACCCTTGCCATTCCTGATTGCATGCATGGCGCTTGTAATATCTGGAGATGTAAAAACTTTGGCTCCATTCTTGGTTGCAATCCTACTTGCAAGTACCAATTGTCCGCCTAAATCACCTACTATCAACAGCTTCATGATTGTAACTTTTTGAATTTCATAATAAATGATAACTAGCAGTTTAATCTTTGCAAATACAATTTTAATAAAAAAACATTAACACATCAAAAACTTCTGTTAGTATCAAGTTTAAATAATTTAAAAAATTGATATGTCCAAGATACTTGAGTTTTCTGAATTACTAATGACAAAGTTCTGCCATGACATAGCTGGGCCAATTGGAGCAGTAAATAATGGCATAGAATTTTTAGAAGAGCCTGATCATGGTGGTATTCGAGACAAAGCAATGGAACTAATTTCCAAAAATGGAAAAGAAGCAGCTGCAAAATTAAAGTTCTTTCGTTACATCTATGGCGTTTCTCAATCCTCTGGAGAGGCTGACATCCATGAAATTCAAGAATTAGCCAAAGAATTTTTCAACGATACACCAATTAAATTAAACTGGATTCCTAACTCTTCGGCTGGTGAGTTCGTTCAACTTACTCACAGGGCTTGCAAGCTCTTAATGAATATGTTGTATTGCTCATCTTCTGTACTTATTGCAGGGGGAGAAATCGAAATTCAAATAGTGAAAATAGAAAAAGGAAAGTCACTGATTCTTAAATCCAAAGGCAGTAAGATTAAAGAAATCGATGACCTCGTACATATATTAAATAATCATGAATTGCGTGATATAAAATTAAATAACGTGCAAATTCATCACACCGCTAAAATTGCATCATCTATGAATGTAGTCATAGAATGCGCCTTCAAAAGTAATGAACTATTCATGAAAGTAGATTTTGTATAACTACTACACTTGCTACGCCAGCAGATGATATCTGCGATATCTTTATCTCAGACTCCCAAGTAGGAGCAATGGCTTCTGGATGAACAGTTGTGAAATACATATTCTGGTTTGGCATTTCAATAGCATATCTCTCGAAATCCTCGCCAAGAGGAACATCCACGCCATCTAAGAGGAATGAATTATACCTAGTACGGCGGTTCCAAGACAATTTAGAACCGTCATATTTTATATTAACAACCGAAAAAGGCTTTAAAAATGCGCCGTTATAGTTAAATTCTATTGGCTCAGCGCTACTTAGAGTATCGCTAATTGTTATAGCTTTAATATAACGTTTTTGACCAATTAGAGTGTTTGGCAATTCTACTTTTTGAATTGCTGAGTTTAATAATACAAAACGCTCACCTTCAATATGATTATGAATTTCATGCTCTGTTCCTTGTCTACCTCTGGCAAAAACAGAAATTTCATATTGGAATGGCGCAATTAACTTAGCTTCTTTAAAGTGAACTATTTCATTACCAATGACTGCAATATTGCCCCCACTACTAAATAGTTTTTCGCTAATTGTATGAAGCTCACCATGTATTAAATTCACAACTATTTTATTTTTATAATCAATAAGGTGCGGTGAGGAGTCATCTAATTTATTTACAACATACCCCATGGTAGCAGCATTTTGAATTCTATCCATGTTCTCATAGGCACTATTTGGGTCAATAGAAGCAAACACCTCACAACCCGACCAGTTTCTACCAAAACCACAAGCAGCAATAAACACCCTGCCCTGCGAAGATGCTATTTCCCACGGTAAAATTGGAATATCTAAAATTTCAAAATGTGTTTTAGCAATTGGATCTTCTAAATAGTTGTCTTCACCAGTTTTATAATTTGAATTTGATCTATATATATCTTGGTTCTCCGCCACTCCTTCAATTTTTAGCATGAAGTTTTTGCCAAGTTGTATATCTGTAATTCGCACCAAATGCTTTTTCTCATCGACAATAAGTTCTAAAATATCACATGGTGATAAGTAGCTGTATTCAATAGGCAATGCAAAGCTATAACGGTTGCGCTCCATCCAAATATTATAAAGAGTAACTTCCGCTATTTTAGCAGCTAATGTTTCATTCATTACTATTGGTAGATTTAATGTAAGCTTTTGTTCGCTTGCAGTTGCTTGGCGTATTGAGTGCTGATTACCAACTTGAAATTGCTTTGAAAGATTTATGAAATTTATATCCACCTTCTTTGCTAATTCAATTTCCTGAATACGCTTTATTGAGATCAAATCTGCCTTATCTGCAATTAATTTATCTGTCTCAATTTTATTGATTGGTTTATTCTCTGACCTAGGTAGAAAATTAATTATTGAATTGTTTTCAACTGCATCAAAGAAAAAACCATGCTGGAGAGTCTCAATTGCTTTTCTGACTGTTGATTGATGATCAATAACAAAGCCGTCCACACCATCTGTAAGGTTGTTGGTTTTAAAATCTGCAGACACTAATTTTGCGCGTTGACAGATGTCAGAGATAATAGCGCCTAAACTTGATACCCCTAGTTTACCTTGTACCCAGTGACCAGTAATCCATGCACCACCATCACTCCAAGCATTTAGCATATCTGGCCAATATGGGTATGGTCGGGCATCCCATGTCCATAAGAATTTACGTTCTACCATTTCAGAATTTTGCCAAAACTTCTCTGTGGCATAAATAGCAGTTCTCTGTGCTTTTAAATCCATATTGCCCTTCGAGTTTTTAGGGAAATGGGATTCTATGCTTGTTGGGTCATGAAAGACATTTGGCTGGTTTGAACAACAATCAACCGAAGGAAAACCATATTCGGTAAACCAAATTTTTTTGGATTTTGACTTCCATTTCGTTTTCTCACCATTTGGGTTGATATGCTCGTTACTCCAAAACCAATCCAGATTTTTCCATGCATATGCCGCACCTAGTGGTTGGGGTTGTTGATTAGAGTCATAGTAAAAATCATATCCCTCTCCTGACATCCAGCCATTCATAATTTCTGCAACATCATAAGTAGATTCTTGATTATTAGTTAGCGGAAAATAGGCGTCGATGCCAATCACGTCTATCGCCTCACACGCCCAAATATCATCAAGGTTATACCAGCCGCCATCGGTATGGTGATATTCACTCCAATCAGCGGCATAAGTTACTACTACATTTTTTCCTAAAATTTCTTTAACTTGATGGGCGAGTTTTACTAGCTCCTGCACTGCGGGAAATTGATGGTTTTCATCTTTTACTTTGGTAAGTCCAATAAGTTCCGAACCAATTACGAATGCATCAACTTTGCCTTTAACCAAGTTGGCATAATGCAAAATAAAGTTATTATAGCCATTTGGTTTAGTGAAAAATTCTCGCACTTCTTTAGCAGTACCACTAACTCGGCCACGCCATGGTTTATTTGGCATGTCGACGAAAAACATTGGATAAAACATTTTTTTATAGCCGCGTAACGAGAGTTCATCCAAATAGCGTAAAATGCTTTTGTCGTTTGTAGTGCCACCATAGATTGGTTTTTGATTAACTTGGGTTATAAGCTTGGCTGTAGTCCTTGTATAACTCCCAACACTCCAAGCGTCTGGCACAACAGTTGATTCAGACTGATACTCCACACCTGGTAAAATTTCACAATCTTTTGCATCAAGTGAGTTTGCAAACCAAGTAACAACAGGTGCTGCCCATTTGATGTTTGGCAATGTTGATTTGAGTTGATCTAACGACACTAAGCTATCGGCCTTACCAAAACTGGTATGTTGATTAATTGGCATTTGCGGCCCAGCTTGAAGCCATTTACCTGCGATGTAATTGCCGTGGATTTTATTCTGGGTGATGGTGTCGTAGACATATTCCCCACTCCCAGGGATAATGACAATTGATTCAATCATCTCTTCAACGTTTTCCTGCTCATCAGAAACAACACGGCGCTTCACTTCAAAATTAAAATTGGGGATGTGGTTGCCAAATTCTGCTAATGGGAAATCTTCAAATACAGCATATGCTTGCTCACGGTATGCTGGCGTTTTTCCAACACCTTGTACAGATTCCAAAAGAGGATCTGGCATCTGGTCATTTGTGCCTTTGTAAATGCGGATTGTGTATTTTGATAAATCAATTTGTTTATGGTTTGCCCAGATTCTTGTGACTTCGGAAATGACCCCTTCACATATTGAGATTGCTATATTAGCTGCGTAGGTAAACTCAGTTCGTGAGTGCGTTATTTTACTTCCTTTGCCACCCATATTTTGGGTTTGCACATGAGGAGTTTCTTTTATCGGCTGCGCCCAAATGATGTTCCCAGCCACGCGCGCTGTTCCATATATGATGGGAAGCATCTGACCGTATGATGCACTTTGAATGCTAAGGTCTTTTAACCTTGCACCTTGTGAGGATGAGAGGTGCGATTGACCAAATAGTTTCTGGTCAACAAACCTGCCCGCAAAACTGCCAGCCAGCATGCCAATGTTTGATGCTAGAGTACTTCCCAGCGAACTGCCCACGGCACTTCCTGCCGCGCTAAAAATTATCGAAGCCATATTTTTTACCTTGTTTTGTTGAATTGTTTTTACGTCATCGCGAGCGTTACGTGGCAATGACGATTAGTTTTGTTTGCTGAAGAAATTTATAAAACTTTACGAAAAGTTAATGAGATTCTTCTTTTTCGAAGCACTTTAATTCCTGCATAATCATCAGAAAGTTTAGGAGAAATTCCATGCTTCCATACATATCTAGCGTCGGCTTTAAGTAATAAAAGACTTCTTCGCTTTAGATTGATTTTAATTTTTTCTTGATTAATAAAATCCATAACACAATCTGATCCCAAACTAATTGAGCAAATCTCATCAGCAAAGCATGGGATGCAATCAACATGGGGAGAGATACCTTGACCTGGCAAATATTCATTTATTATCAGTTGGTCTGGTTTTGATGTTAATAAATTTTGGTTGCTCAATTTATTTACAATTGGCAACACCCAGTTTGGCAACGACCCTAAAAATTTTCCCTGAATATTTTTTGACTTGTAATCATATTCATATCCATAGTGTTGCACCCTTCTTTTGAGATTTGTCATCCAAAATTGTGAATCTATGACATTAATTAAATCTGATTCTTCAGATTCTATTATGAAATCATCGATATATTCTAAGCCTTTTACTTTGCTTATATCCTTTTTTTCAAAATCAAATAGAGAAATCATAAGTGAAATGTGATTGTTGCGAATTTATCATAAATTATGGGGCTGACACCTAATAAAATTCTTTTAGCAACTTTTTCAGATCGATTAGAAGAAGTTTAGGTGAACCAATATTAAACCGCCACTCACACTCTTTCAAGAACAAATTAAAGTGCTGTTTAGGT
>JACCDG010295381.1_pt1 | contig 68452 bp, 66 predicted proteins | sample 7442471 | NCBI WGS metagenome assembly JACCDG01 (sample SAMN15323444, study PRJNA562643) | freshwater metagenome | isolation source: river surface water | place: USA:Blue River Watershed | collected 2017-08-17 | reverse complement strand
ATGGTGGGAGTTTATATGGAAGGCGCCCAAAAATACTGGCGGCACGGAGATTCTCAGCGACTCACGAGTTTTGAAAAACTCGTCGCTGCCATCAAAAGTATTCTGTTATTTGGCAGACGCTGAGCGTGCTCTGAATGAGCGCCGGCGAAGTTCACAGAGACTCAAAATCGCCGCAAAATTCATGAGCAAGTAAATCAGTTTGGATGATGGGCTTAAGGGAGAAGCTGGTTGCGTGCTCAAACTACAGGCCACCGCTACAGCCTGAGAATCTGCCGAACTTCCCATAACATTTGAATCCGCTCCTCCGAGCACTGCAACTCCTCCGCCCAAATTTGGATTTTGAGAATTCTGCACATTTGAAGCCTGTCCATTCATCTGACCAGAGTCGCCCGTGCCTCCATTTCCGATGATGACACCGGACTCTCCCATTGAAAGGGCGACTTGGACAAACGCCGATATGTCGTCATCGAGAACTCCGGCAATATTCAAATAGCCTAAGGCATCTACAACCTCTTGGGTAAAAAGATTCTCGAATTTTAATTTGGAGTTGAGCTTTAGGGGGAGGTTGTAAGTTCCCACAAAATGGGGACTCAGCTTGTAACTGACAGCCCCACCTGAAACAACAGGCGTGATATAGGGAGCAAGCTTTGGAATTCGCACTCTCAGCTCCCCAGCACATGTAGACTTAAAGTTCTCGGGATCAATGAAGACGCTGGAGTTGTAATAAAACTCACCCGGATTCTGACTTGCCTCACCGGGCTCTAATTGAGAAAGAGGGGCCCATAATGTGGGCGCATTGCTCACCACACGATAATTGATCAACTCAAATATTTGAAAGACTTTCTCTTTGGGCGCGGCTGCGTCTGACGAATCACGCCTCCTGTGAACCGTGGATTCTTTTGAGCTGAAAACCAACTTTCCTATCAATGGCGCATCTGCATCGTACTCAAAATACTCTGGTGCACATTTGAATGTCGACGTCAGTAAAACTTCAACGAGGTCCCCCGGTGCAGCGAGTCTGTCATTGGACCTCGCAAATCGAGCGGCGTCGATGACGCTCTTGAGTGAATCTGTAAAAATAAAAATGAGGGACACAACTATGAGAAGCTCGATGACAGTGAAGCCCCCCAGTCTCAACGGACGTGCTAGAGATTTCCTCCCCCCAGAACCCTGCATCAATTAAGTTTGACATCAAAGTTCAAACATCGGCAGGGAGTCCCTTAAATACTTGTTTTACCGGGCAATTTTAGTTGCTGAGGAGACGCGTGAGCCGCTCCATAATTCCCGGGCCGTCCAGTTTGTAGTGACGATACAAGTCCTCAGGACTGCCCGACTCTCCAAAACTATCTACCCCAATACGATGAACAACGGCCTCACTTCCTACGCCCGCCACGACTTCGGAAACCGCTGATCCCAGCCCCCCAATGGTAGAGTGGTCTTCGGCGGTGACGATCATTTCGTAGTTTTCTGCCAAATGGGTGATCAGTCTCTCATCGACCGGCTTGAGGCTACAGGCATTGACCACCGTATACTTTTTGCCCAATTGGAGATTGGCTTCCATCAGCGAGTGAACGAGTCCTCCTGTTCCGATGAGTGCGACTGTTTTGCCTTCATGAAGGGTGTTCCACTTGCCAGGCAAAAATTTGTGATTGGCTTCAAAAATATTGGGCAGCTTTTGGCGACTCAGACGAATATAGCATGGACCATTATCCATCACCGCAAATCGAATGACGGCTTTTGCTTCGGCATCATCGGCAGGTTGAAATATCTGCATATTGGGGAGAGATCTCAAAAGCGCTACATCTTCAAGCCCCATTTGCGAATGTCCATCCTCGCCAATGGCGATCCCTGCATGCGTACCGATGATTTTGACGTTGGCTCGATTGTAACTCACGCTCATGCGAATCTGGTCGTATCGCCCAGTGACAAAACATCCAAAGCTGCATGCAAAAGGAATCTTGCCTGATAATGCGAGTCCCGCCGCGGTCCCGATCATATTGGCCTCGGCGATTCCCATTTCAAAAAATCTTTCAGGAAATTTCTTAGCAAATTTTTCGGACTTAGTGGACTTGCTCAAATCGGCGTCCAACACAACGATGGCCGAATTCGATTCTCCTAGCAGAGCAACTTCTTCTCCAAATGAATCACGTGTCGCTTTCATTTTTTACTGCCCCAATTCTTTCAGTGCCTTTTGCAATTGTTCGTCTGTAGGAGCTACCCCGTGCCAGTCAATGACACCCTCCATAAAACTCACTCCCTTACCCTTCACTGTATGAGCGATGATAAGTGTGGGTTTGCCAGATTCTTTTTGTGGTAAAACTTTTGCCAGCTCAACTCGATTGTGACCGTCAACTTCGAGCACATTCCAGTTAAACGCTTTCCATTTATCTTTGAGCGGCTCCAAATTCATTACTTCGTCCGACCGGCCATCGATCTGGCCATGATTGTAGTCCACGATCACCGTGAGATTATCGAGCTTGAATTTGGGAGCACTCATTGCGGCCTCCCAGATTTGTCCCTCTTGAATTTCGCCATCTCCGACAACACAAAAAACTCGAAAATCCTTTTTGTCGATTTTTGCTGACATCGCCATCCCTTGAGCAATGCTCAAGCCTTGACCGAGAGACCCGGTGGCTGCTTCGACACAGGTGAGACGAAATCGATCCGGATGTCCCTGAAGTGGAGATCCCAGCTGACGCAAAGTCATCAACCAGTCTTTGGGGAAAAATCCACATTCGGCCAAAACTGCATAAAGTGCAGGAACCCCGTGTCCTTTGGATAAAATAAATCGATCTCGATCCGTCCACTCGGGTTCTTGAGGGCGGTAGCGCATGACTTGAGAAAAAAGTGTTAAGACGATGTCAAGAACAGACAGACTCCCGCCCGGATGACCATTCTTTGCGGCGTGAATCATTTTGAGAACCGTCGCGCGCAATCTTCGAGCTGTTGCGTCATCGCTCAAAGGTTTTTGAAATGACGTTGTCATGGGCTTAGCTCCTGGATCGTTTGTTTGAGTTTGTGTGGCCATACATGGTACAAATAGCTCATGGGCAAAATTTATAATATATTTTCCACCTCGGAAAATTCACCCAAAGATTTTTCGCTCGAAGCGGCCAATGAGCTCGTCCCTCTTTTGAGACGCTATACGGATGAGGCCATTCAGGAAACTCAGAAAGTGGCCCTTAAGATGGAATATCTGGGCAAGGAAACGCCGCAATTTAAGACTCTTTCAAAGGCCCACGATCAATCGATCATCCGATGGGCAGAGCGGGTCCATCGCCTGGGAGGCCTTGCCAAGGGTCTTTGGACCGTGGATTTTGACAATGGAAAGGGCTTTTTGTGCTGGTCTCATCCAGAAGATAAGATTGAGCACTTTCATAGTTATGACGGCAGCTTTAAAACTCGCACAAAGCTTGGCGAGCAAGCGATCGAAACGAAAAAGCCTGCCAAAGGTTCGAGCACTGGCACCTCACGTGGAGATGCTAAAGGGAGCAGCAAAGGCTCCACACCCACTCCCCCTCAGCCGCAGCCGGGAGTTTAGATTGAACTTCCGCGCGTTCAGGTCTTTGTTTCTGTGCCTACAATTTGTACCGAGCTTGCTCGGAGCGAACGATGCGGTGACAAATCAACGATACACTGCGGAGTCTCTCGGAATGTCTCAAGCCGAAACGGCGATTGCTGCAGATGCTTCGGCCTTCTATTTCAATCCAGCGGGACTATCACGACATTCAGAATACCGACTCTTGTCGGTGTCTCAACGATTTGTAAGTGAATTGGATAATTTTGGAATTCAAGCGGCCGTCATTGACTCAAAAACAGAAGATCCACTTCACTGGGGTTTTTTGTTTAATTTTGCTCGGGACAAATTGGCAGCGCGATTTCAGGATTACGCTTTCGTGACGAGTTACAATTATCAGAACTTCATTCTACTCGGTGTGGGCCAACGGTTCTCAAATTTTGATCAAAGAACGCAGACTCCCGACAAATGGACTTATGGCTTGAATGCTGGCCTCTTACTGTTTGCAACTGACAACGTGGCTCTCGGTTTTTCTGTCGATAATGTTTATCGAAACCACTCGGACAAATTCACAAACCCCGTCATTTTACGGACAGGTGTCAGTGCTAATTTTCAAGAACTACGAATCGGGCTCGATCTTGAGCGCAACCAATCTAAAGGCAAAACTTTCGGTCGAGCGGGAGTTGAGTATCAAGCTAGCAGAATGGTTCAGGTCCGTACGGGAGCTTTTTGTGATACGAAAAAAGACGATTTGGGATATTCATTAGGCCTTGGAATAAGCCCAGCGGAGGGATTTCAGCTAAACTTTGGCTGGCTCGACCAGCTCAAATCTTCGATGACTCTCTGGGCTACCGATTTGACTTTTAAGTTTTAGGATTTTTTTTTGCTCATCCATCCAGGATTGAAACATTAACACGTTCCAGAGAGCGTGCGACCAATCGCGCCGTCCTGAAATATGTTCATTCCATTTGTTTTGAATCTGGGACAATTCAAAGAAACCTTCCTCCTGTACGCGTCGAGATGAAAGTAAATCTTCAGCCCATCCACGAAGAGGGCCTCGAAGCCAAGAGGCCAATGGAATTCCAAATCCCATTTTTGGTCTTTCAAACAGCTCTGGCGAAAGATACCGACTCAATAGTTTTTTCAGAATGATCTTTCCACGTCCCTGCTTCACTTTAAACTGGAGTGGCAAAGTCCACGCCCATTCAATGAGTCGGTGATCAAGAAAGGGAATTCGGCTTTCAAGGCTTACGGCCATCCCCGCTCTATCTACCTTCACAAGAATATCGTCTACAAGATATGTCAAAAAGTCGTATTGCATCATGAATTCCGAAAACTCACCTTCTTCATGCAGACGATCCTTTACGTATGAATCACGATCACTTTTTTCGCCAAAAGCGAGGGCCTGATGGGCTTGAGGCCAAAGGCTGGCTAAAACTTCATACAGTTCAAAAGAATTCTTTGTATCCAACGCATACGAAATCTTTTGCATTTTTAATCCCGGCGTTCGCATGATCTCGCGACCTCGATTGAGGCGCATCGCTATTTCGAATATCTGATCCCAGGTTCCCGGCGAAACACCCCTCAACCCTGCTGACAATCCTCGCCTCAGCCAAAACGGAATACGATTCAATCGACTGGCAATGCGACCTCCCAGGAAATATCGATTGTACCCACCAAATACTTCGTCTCCACCGTCTCCGGACAAAGACACCGTCACGGACTTTCGAGCCAGTTGTGCAACAAAATAGGTAGGGATCTGTGAGCTATCTGCAAAGGGCTCATCATAAATCTGGGGAACTCGGGGAATCAAGTCCATGGCTTCACGCGGTGAAACTTCGAGGCACGTATGATCAGTTCCGATAGCCCTTGCAACAGCTTCGGCAGATTTTGATTCATCAAAATTCTTATCCGCAAACCCAATGGTGAACGTCTTAATTGGACGATTGGAGATTTGTTGCATCTTGGCCACTACCAGTGACGAATCAATCCCACCCGATAAGAACGCCCCGAGCGGTACGTCCGAAATCATTTGGTTCTGAATAATACTGCCGAGGCGTCGATCAAGCTCATCCACAGCCTCTTCAAAACTTCCTTCAAAGGGATGAAGTCTTCCTTCATTCACTTTTTCTTTGAGCAGCCAGTAAGATTTTGGTTGAAGGTTCCTTTGATACTCAAACTCGCCAAGTTTTAGATACGCGCCAGGCATCAGTTTTTTAAAATTCTGATCTATGGATCTCGGCTCGGAGATATACGAAAATTGCGTGAGCTCCGATACAGCAACTCGATCAATCTTGCTTTCAAACTTTGAATGCGCAGCGATCGCCTTCAGTTCCGAAGCAAAGGCAAAAATACGCGGAGTTACCCATCCATAATAGAGAGGCTTTTCTCCCGCCCGATCTCTCGCCAGATAGAGTTGACGTTCCCGCTGGTCCCACAGCGCTAGGGCAAACATTCCCACCGATCTCTTGAGGGCTTCTTCAAGGCCCCAGAGTTCAATCGCAGCCAAAAGAACTTCCGTGTCTGAATTTCCTCGGAACTGGACTCCGATCTGTCCAAGCTCGGCTCTGATTTCTTTAAAATTATAAATCTCGCCATTCAACGCTAAGACGAATCGACCAGACGCAGACTTCATGGGCTGCGCTCCGGCTGGCGACAAATCGATAATGGAAAGTCGACGATGACCTAAAAAAAAGTGAGCAGGCTTATCTTCAAAAACTCCGTCAGAATCTGGGCCGCGATGGTAGAGAGTCTGGAGCATCCTTCGGAGATCTCCAGAAAAATCTGAGTCCCCTCGAGAGCTCCAAAATCCTACAAATCCACACATTGCCTAAATATATCCGATGCCCAGCAAGCCCTTAGAGGCATACGGAACGAGCTCGAATCGCGAGAACCCAGCCTGTTTGTAAATATCGCTCAGCTGATCTCGTGTATAAAAATAAAGCGGACAGTTTCGACGAGCATATCTCCATCGACGAAACGGCTCCCGAATCAATGAACTTTCCGGGAACGAGCCGATGACTCGTCCAGTTGTAAACTTCTTCATTTGAATCAAAAACGATACTGGCTCAGCAATATAGTCAAAGACTCCTAAAGCCACAGAATAGTCAAAGCGCTTATCTGTTGAGAATTCCATCATGTTGGACCGAACAATTTCGGAGCGCTTCTCAAAGCCTGCACCCTTCAAATAGGCTCGCGCTAACGCATTCATTTCTTCAGAAAAATCTACTCCGGTTACCCAGTCTGCACCCGCCCTTAGGAGCAAGGCAGAGTTGCGCGCGGAGCCGCTTCCCACATCTAAAATTGATTTTCCTTGAATTGGCTGCATCGCCTGAATTGTTTTTGTGACACGATCGTACATGCCGCGCCTAAAAAACCGATTAAGAACTCTTCCCCGAATATCTTCCTCGTAAAGAGAGTCAAAGGCCTTTGCGGTAAAATCAAAGAACTCTTCGACTTCCCTGGCTTCGCTCTGCTGATTTGATTTCATTCAATACCTCCTTACACGAACGGTAACAGAAACCGTGACCCACAGCTTCCAGTTTGTTGAGCAAGGAACTTCCTCGCCCCAAATTTTGAGGAAACTCCATCCGCAGCCTCTTCCAGAATGGGGCCTTCAGCCCCACATCGGCGAGACGCAAAGGCACATCGGAGACCTCATAAGGATGAAAATAAATCATCAATGGGTTGGCCGTTGTTCGCTTCCATAAATTTCGCACAAGACGCGCCGGCAACAATCGAAAGTAGCCCCCCCCAGACACGGGGAGTTCAACCCCAAACACTTGAGTCGTCGTCAGAGGAAACTCTACGATACTTTGGTTGTTCGCAAATTTGATCTGAGTGCATTGAGTCGGAAAATCAGGCCAACCATATTTTCGAAACTTCATGGGGTAGATACTCGAATCATACTCAAGTCCCAGCTCGGCCAAAATCTCGAGTGGCTCGAACTGTGAGTTTCTTATCCAAAACTGAGGGGCTCGATATCCCAAGACTTTCTCCCCGGTGATACTCTGAAGCACATCCAAAGAAGTTTGGATGTCGAGCCTAAACTGAGATTCTGAAATATCCTTTGTCAAAAAGTGAGCATTCCCATGACTCGCAATCTCATGCCCCTGAGAATGAATTCGCCGAATGAGATCCGGATACTTTCTCGCCACTGTCCCTAAACAGAAAAAAGTGGCGCGAATAGATTTCTGCTCAAGCCACCTGAGCCAATTCTCCGTTTGTTGGAGAACGCGAGAGGTGACTTCGATGTCTGTACCCGTTGTATGACGATGGCGCAAAGCAAACCAGTCTTCAAGGTCAATGGAAAGCACCGAACTACGACTTTGCAGAACAAGGGGAGAAAACGTCATTGCCATAAGCGAGTTACTCCCTGACTCGATCTACGTAAAATTTTCTGAAGAGCAGTGTCTATACGCCCGTGGACGAGCTCTTCTCGAAAAATCTTCGAGATGCGCTCCCTCGCAGCTCGGCCGTAACTCGATCGAAGTGCAGGATCTTCAATGAGTTGGCAAATCGCCTCGCGAGCAGCTTCTGGATTCTTCAAGGGAACCAAAAGTCCCGTCGTCCCATCTTCTACCACTTCTCGACAACCTCGGATTCTCGTCGCGACAGCAGGAACCTCCATCGCTTGAGCTTCCATCAATGCTCTTGGAACACCTTCACGATGCGAAAGAAGTACAAAGACATCCATGGTGCGATAAATTGCATCAACGTCCGTACGAGCTCCAAGAAAGTGAACTCTGCCCATTTGCGACAGCTCACGCATTTCCTGATTCGAAATCGCATCGTTTTGATCCTTTTCTTCGCCCCCAACAATCACAAAGTGGAGATTTGGATTCTCCCCGTGCAGCCTTCGAATCACTTCAAAAAATTCACGAAATCCTTTCTCGTAAACCAGTCGCCCCACGGTACCGATCACAATGGCCGATTCAGGAATTCCCATTTCTTGGCGCAATGATTGACTGCTTTGCAAATCCTTGCGCTGTGGATCAAACCGCCTGATATCAATTCCATTTCCAATATAAAACGCCCGATCACTTGGGACAAAACCACGACGTACAGCCCAATCGTAGTCCTCTCGACTCTGAAAAAATAAATAATCCGAAAACGTCGCCGTAAATTTTTCAACAGCCCAAAAGAGCATCCGCTTGAGGAAGGGCAATTGATCGTGAAACAAAAATCCATGAACCGTATGAATCACAACTGGAATTCGTGCCACTTGAGCAGCGATTGGCCCCAACAAGCCCGCCTTTGGAGTATGAGTATTCACGATACCGTAGCCACGTCTTTTAAAGAAAAGAACAAGCTTCAAAAACGTGTTGAGATCTCGAAGAGGAGAAAGCTCGCGCTCAATGGATATATGCGTTCGCGCAAAGTCTCCCGAACTCGCAGAAAAGTTCTGTTTGTTGGCTCGCTTGGATAGAGCCTCCACCTGATATCCCCGTCCGCTAAGGTACTTTAGCTGTGGCGAAAGGAGGAGATCGACTGACATCTCGGCTACAGCCATCGAGGCTAAGCGAACACCCGTCGGATCGACATGATCAATCTGCTCCCCGCCCATCAGACCCCCGAGTCTAACAACAAAACGCCTCCATGGCGCTAGACTCTTTTTGATTGCCACAATGGGCGGGAGCAAGTGTACTGGGGGACGAGGAGGGTGCCCATTGCACAAGCGCCTAATTGGGCTTTTAGCCTGTCCCAAATGTCCAAAATCCGATCTAGTACTGAACGATATCCGAGAAGCGGCTGAAGACGAGGTCATTGATGGAGACCTCACGTGTAACTCATGTCAGACGATATACCCCGTCGTCCGCGGTATCCCTCGGTTTGTTCCTCCGCAAAATTACGCGGCGTCTTTTGGCTATCAATGGAATACATTTCAACGTGAACAGTTGGATTCAAACACCAAGGCCAGACTTTCTGAACAACGCCTGTTGAACGAAACAGGATGGGCCAAAGAATGGTTTAAAGATAAATGGATCCTTGATGCAGGTTGCGGAGCAGGACGATTTTTGGAAGTCGCGGCGCATTATGGGGCTCAGATTGTCGGGGTTGATTTGAGTCTTTCGGTGGATGGCGTAAAAATTGGCTTGGCACAGTACAAAAACCTTCATCTTGTGCAGGGGAGCATTTTTGATCTGCCCTTTAAACCGGGTGTGTTTGATGCCTGCTATTGCATTGGAGTTTTACAACATACTCCCGATCCCTTAAGAGCGACTGCCTCACTCCCAAAAGTTGTAAAGCCGGGAGGTCGTTTGGCCGTGACTATTTATGAACGACGCCAATTTACCATGCTCAACGCCAAATATGTTGCACGAGCAGTCACTCGGTTTTTGCCCAATCGACTCTTGCTTCAAGTGATTCGCGGAGTTATGCCCGTCGTGTTTCCTCTAACCTCTGTTTTGTACCGTCTTCCCATTGTTGGAAAATTCTTTCGATTCATCATTCCTGTCGCCAATTACGTCGAAATGAAAGAGCTCAGCTTGGCTCAGCGATACCAGCTCGCCATTCTTGACACCTTTGACATGCTCGCGCCGGCTTACGATATTCCTCAAAAGGAGCAACCCGTTCGACATGTGCTTCAAGAAAAAGGTGTGGCAAATATTAAGCGTCTGCAGAACCCCGGATTAAACCTTACGGGAGAGAGGACAACCTTTTGATTACTCAGGAAGTCAAATCGTGTCGTATTTGTAAAAGCACTCGCCTGACTCCTTTTTTGGATCTCGGCTTGATGCCACTGGTTAACTCTTACCTCAAGTCTCCCTCAGAAATTGCGAATGAACCCAAATTTCCTTTGATCATACTGTTTTGCAACGATTGTGCGCTTTCGCAACTGAGCCTAGTGGTTTCGCCCGAAGTGCTCTTTAGAGATTACGACTATTATTCGTCCGTCTCTAAAACATTTCAAAGCCATTGTGCGCAGTTGGCCAAAAGTGCAGCGACCTATCAGGGGTTCGCACCATCAGATCTTGTTGTAGAGATTGCTAGCAACGATGGCTGCCTGCTTTCGGAGTTTAAAAAAGTCGGAGCCAGAGTCAAAGGAGTGGAGCCCGCAAGAAACCTCGCCAAAGTCGCCGAAAGTCGTGGGTTGCCTACGATCTCTGAGTTTTGGAGTGCAGAAGTTGCAAAGGAAATTTTAGCATCGGATGGTCCAGCCAAGATCGTTGTGTGCACGAACGTCCTAGCTCACGTGGATGACCTTCATGGATTTTTGGGAGCTGTTCGCAGTGTGTTGGCACAGGGGGGGCGATTCATATTTGAAGTGCCGTATATGGCAGAGTTTTTGAATCGACGGGCATTTGATACAACCTATCACGAACATCTGAGTTATTTTTTGGCGACGCCGCTCAAGCGAGCTCTCGAGATGAATGGCCTTACAGTCACCGATATTGAAAAGCTGGATATTCATGGTGGATCCATTCGAGTAACAGCACAGCCTGCCTCGGACGATCTGCTGCGAGTGAATGAACGGGTTACGCAGATTTTGAATGCGGAGATCGCATCCGGCTTGCTCGAATCTTCTACATACCTGCATTTTCAGTCACAGATTTTGAGTCTGCGCGAGGAACTCTCCCTTTTTGTAAAGGGGGTTAAAGCTCGTGGCCATCGCATTGCAGCCTACGGAGCTTCCGCCAAAGGAAATGTTCTTCTCAATTTTTGCGGCCTTAACAAAGACGATATTGATTTTGTAGTTGATGATACTCCTGCCAAACAAAACAAGCTCTATCCAGGCGTTCACATTCCTATAGTGGCAAGAAGCGAGCTCAAGAATCGCAATCCAAAATACTTACTCCTTCTCGCATGGAACTTTACCGAGGAGCTCATGGCGAATACCAAAGACTTTTCTGATTCTGGTGGCCGCTATGTTGTTCCTATTCCCGGTTTACACGTACTCGCTCCTTCCATTTTGGAGATTAAGGCCCCTCATGAAAAAGCGGATTGTCTTTCTTCATCGGTATGATCGCTCGACGGCGAGCTTTAGAGCGCGCTGTGAGTGCTATTTTGAATCGCTGAGAGAACAAGATTATGAGGTTCTCTCTCAATCGCTTTTTTCTGAAACATACTGGAAGCTCAAACCTCGTTCGATTCTCAAACTACTCCACATTTTTACCGCCTACATGACCCGATTGATTTTTCTGTTTAGGCTTAGAAAGAGCGATCAAATCATTCTTTATGTAGAGCTCTTTCCTTACCTACCTCCTCTTGCCGAGCGCATTCTCCACATGTGTGGAATTCGATGGATCTACGACATCGACGACGCATTCTTTCACAATTACGACGACCATCGCTTCTCGTTCGTTCGTCAAACTCTGGGACAGAAAATGGCTGCAATTATGCGACTGTCTGATTTTGTCATCACGGGAAACAAATATCTGGAGGCGTATGCCCGGCGCCACAACAACAAAGTCGTCATCATTCCTTCTGTCATTGATCTAAGAACTTTTAGCTATGGAGCGCATCAAAATCTTAATACAAGAACGACTATCGGTTGGATTGGCACCCCAACGACAGCACCCTTCTTACGCTTGCTTGAATCGGCACTCAACACTCTCTCAGAAGAGTACTCATTTCGAATTTTGATTATTGGGTCAAAGGTGAATCCTTTTTCAAAACTTTCACCTTCCATTTCGGTTGAACTGAGGGATTGGAGTGAGAATCGAGAAGCATCGGATTTAGCAGAAATGGATATCGGAGTCATGCCCTTGCCCGACACACCCTTCACTCGTGGCAAGGGGGGAATGAAAATCATGCAGTATATGGCAGCTTCGATTCCTGCCGTCGCATCACCCGTAGGATTTAACTGCGAAATTATCTCGCATGGCCAGAACGGCATTTTGGCCGCGACGCCTCAGGAATGGGTGAATGCATTTAAAGGGCTTATTCAAGATCCCGAAGCCCGTAAACGGATAGGTGAGGCCGGCTATAGGACCGTAGCTGACAGATACTGTATCCAAGTGACTCGACCAGAATTTGTGCGGACAATTCAGACCCTAGCCTAATCCGATCGATGTGCCGGGGTGAAATTCACTGGGCAAGGTCTCATCAAAGTGATTAATTTGAAAATGTAGCTGGAGGGGTATCCTAGTGTTTGCCAAACGAGCTCATATCATCAATAGAAAAATTCGATTTGCGATAGTGGGGTGCGGGCGAATCTTTGAAAAACATTTAGAAGGACTTGGGCACAACGCAAAGGATGCCGAACTTGTCGCAGTATGCGATTCGGATCCAAAGGCGCTCGATCAAGCCACTCAAAAAACAGGTGCCAAGGGTTATAGGCATTTAGATGCGCTCCTTTCAGATACAAATGCTGACATCGTCGTGATTGCCACTCCAAGCGGTCTCCATTCTGAACAGGCAGTAAAAGTGGCACTTTCAGGACGGCACGTCATGACCGAAAAACCTATGGCGACGCATTGGAGCGACGGAAAAGCAATGGTTCAAGCCTGCGACCAAGCCGGGGTTTACCTCTTTGTTGTTAAACAAAATCGATTTAATTCGACGATTGAAGCTGTAAAAAAGGCTGTCGACGAAGGCCGCTTTGGTAAAATTGTCATGGTCAGCATGAATGTCTTTTGGACTCGACCACAATCATACTACGACTCTTCGAGTTGGCGCGGAACTTGGGAGTTTGATGGCGGCGCCCTTATGAATCAGGCAAGCCATTACGTCGATTTAATGGACTATCTGATAGGCCCCGTAGAGAGCGTGCAAGCCCTCATCGGAACCCTGTCGCGTCGAATAGAAGTGGAAGATACCGCGGTCATGAGTGTGCGATGGAGATCAGGCGCATTGGGCTCACTGAACGTTACCATGCTGACACACAACAAGAATTTTGAGGGCTCCATCACCATCTTAGGAGAAACTGGAACAGTTCGCATCGGTGGAATGGCGCTCAATAAAATTGAGCATTGGGAGTTTGCCGAAATGACAGAAGCGGATCGGCAAATTCAATCTGCAAGCTACGAAACAACTACCGTCTACGGAAATGGTCATGGCTCTTACTATCATAACGTCATTCAAACCATGCTAGGTGAAGCGCCCCCCCTCACAGATGGTCGAGAAGGTTTGAGATCCCTTGAGATCCTTGTGTCCGCCTACAAATCTGCGCGAGATGGCCGGCGAATATCGCTGCCCTTAGAGATCTAATGATTCATCCGACTGCCATCATTGACGAAGGAGCTCAAATTGGCGCTCGAGCCAGAATTTGGCACTGGGTTCATATTTGTAGCGGAGCTCGTCTTGGAGATGACTGCGTCCTTGGACAGAATGTATTTGTCGGCAATCGCGTCTCCATGGGAAACAATGTGCGAATACAAAACAATGTGTCCGTCTACGACGATGTCACTCTCGAAGATGATGTGTTTTGCGGACCCAGCATGGTGTTTACAAATGTGATCAATCCCAGGTCCGCCGTCAGCCGTAAGGATGAATACAAACGCACAATTGTTCGAAAGGGTGCAACTATCGGCGCAAACGCCACAATTGTCTGTGGAGTTGAAATTGGTGAAGGAGCCTTTATTGGCGCGGGTGCTGTTGTGACTAAGAATGTTCCTTCCTACGCTCTCGTCGTTGGCAATCCAGCAAAACAAATCGGATGGATGGGAGCTTACGGTGAAAGGCTCATAGAAGATTCAGCTCAGAATATATGGAAATGCCCCAAGACCAACGAGATATACAGAAAATCTGAGCACGGACTTAAACGAGTCTCGATCTAAAAAAAATGAACCGATGCACAAAGGGCGCTCCCAAAATCAGAAGTGCGCCGAAAGCAACGATATGATGTCGCATGCCCGTTCCATAATTGACGGTTCCCAGGCTCCAAACAAAATTTAGGCTCAGATATCCCGCGAGCAAAAGCTTAATCAGATGCTTTTGATTTTTATCCCGCACATAGACCAAACTCCAAAGAGCTCCCACCAGAAGAAACATCCTCAAAAAACTCTCCAGAGCGGCATAGAGATCAATACTCGCGCTCACCTGCCAAGGGAGAGGAGCAAACATATAGAGAAAAAACATGAGGGGGACTGAAACAAGAATACTCGCAATTGAGCTGGGATCAAAGTTAACGCCGTAAGTCGTCCGGCCAGGATCCTCACTCATGGGATGTGAGCGGTACTTCGCCACTTGTTCTGCAATATCGCCGCTTGCGAGCTTATCGAGACTCCCCAAATCTTCCAGTGAACTCACGCTCATCGAGGTCCCCATCAGTAATGCTCCCATTCCAATGAGCAAAAAAATAGCCGTGCGACGAGCCGAGAGATAGCGAAGACCCGTCGTCATTGCCCAAAGGGGCTTCCACACCAGAACCAAGATAATCAAAAAGGGAACGTACCCCACCAAGCCTGAATGCCAAAATCCAATACCTGCAGCGGCTGCAACAAAAGCAATCAAATCCAAAAACTTTCCATAAGTATGCCACCGCAACGCAAACACCATGGAAACCATAAAAAAAAGCATCTGATAGGATTCACGAAGCATCACTGAGCCAAACAAAACGCTTGTCGGCAAAAGGCAAAAGATAAACAGAACAAATGACCTATAGCGCTGATAACCGAGCAATTGCAAAAGCGATTCTGTGGCTAAAACAGACAGACTAAACGCAAAAACAGCACACACCTCTCCGAGCAAAAGTGAGACTCCGAAAGCCTGATACAGACTTCCGATCAGGAATAGAAAAGCGCCCAACCCCAAGTCAAAAAACTCTGGGTACGTGCCCGTCTCGACAATTCTTGCCAGAAATCCCTGCATCTTTACGGCATCGACATCAGCGCCAAGAGTGGGGCCTACGTAGACGTTATAAAGCGCTACACCAAATCGGATCAAAAGCGCGGCCCATACAATGAGGAGTGCAACTCCATCTCCTCTCAAGGTTTTACTGAGAAGAGGAGCCAGTAATGCGAGGGCAAAGATAACCCAAGCGACTAACTCTGCGCCTAATTCGCCCATGCTCCAGAACCGCCCCGATCTTTAGCCCCCACACCTCGAGAGTAAGTTCGGCGAACTTGACGTTCCCGCTGAACCAAATCCCAAACAATCAGACCTAACAGTAACGCTAAGAATGTTGCCAGAGTTCCCGTCACAGCAGACTTCAATCGCTGAGGACCAGACCGATCTGCAGGAACAATCGGTGGATCGATCACCACGAAGCTCTTTTGTTCCTTCTTGGCTTCAATTTGCGAAATCTCAAGTTGTTCTCGCAAAAGTGACAAAATTTTGGATTGAATACTGTACTCGCGCTGGCCCTGGCTCAACCGAAGATCATTGAGTCTTCTTTCAAGCGCGACCATCGCCACTTCCGCCTCTTTGAGTCTCGCTTCAAAAAATTCACGATTGGCCTGAGCTTTCTTGGTACTGATCTCGACCAAAGAAGCCTCTAGTTCATTGATGAGTTCGCTTACAACCTTTTGCGCCATCACCGGATCCGTCTGAGTAGACTCGATAATCATTGTGGGACCCGACGTTCGCCACTTTGCACGAATCTCTTTTACCCCAAGACGCTCCTTGATCCGCTCTGTGACGCGCTCAGTTTTGAGGAGCACTTCAAATTGCGCAAGTTCATCGCTACTCGATCCTCCCCTAAACTGCGCAATCGCTTGAGACAATCCGCCCATAGATCCTCCTGGAGAATCCTTTAAGGGAACCAAAATTACACCACGACTCGTATAGTAGGGAGCCACTAAAAAATAAGTGTAAGAAAAAATCAATAGCCCCATCGTTGCCGCTACTATTGCAGCCAACTTCCAGCGCATTGACGCCAAGGCAACGATCTCGAAGAGATCCAAATTCCCTCCAAAACTAGCGTCGTTCTTTAAGGTAGTTCCCATATGATCCTCCCAGGATTTGATTACAGTAACGAAATCTCAGTCCGAAAACAAAGATTAATGGACGTGCCGCTGAAGCTCTTTTTTTGTTAACTCCACAGCCCTTAAAGCCCTCATTTGCAAATGAGGGAGGCGTTCTTTTAACTCCCGACGTACCCTTTCAGACTGTTCGAAGAGTACCAAATAGTCCCTGATCAACGTCTCCAAGTTGAGATCTTGATACTCAATTGAAAAAGCTTCCTGACCAAACTCATTTAAGAGGCCTCGGTATTTGTAGTTCCAACCTATCGCCAGGGAAGGCACTCCACTTGAGAGAGCGGCGACCAGCGCATGATAACGAGATCCCACAAATACATCGCATTTAGAAATGATCGCCTTGAGTTCTGCGGGTGAGGAGTCTTTCTCTAAAAAAATTACTCCGTCACTGCCCTTGAAGGTCGCCGCAAAATCTCTGCCCAGTTGCCAGTCATCTAAAACACCCATATCTTCCTGGGAGGAATGAGCGATCACCAAAACACCATCGCCACGTTCAAGTAGCCAACACGCAAAATTTTTCATGCAGGATAAGTAATCTGCTGAACGACGAGAAACCATTGAACTTAAATTAATACCCACCCACTTTTTAGACTTTGAAAGAAGGGGTCGGTGATCTTGCGAAGCAGTACTATCCAACAAAATCGCAATGTCTGGAAACGCCTGATCCCCCACATTCAATCCAATCTCCCTCAAGCTCACGACCGAATCACTCTCTCTTGCGAGCACGAGGTCCGCCAAGTGCAGTGAATATGCCGCCCAGCGACTTTGCCAATGATGAAGGGGCCCGTACGTTTGAGTAAAACAAATCAGAGGCTTTCGCCAAATTTTGGCTAGAACCAATGGAACAACATCATAAAGCGCCGCCTTAAGACTTTTTCCGCCTCCAAACTTTACCCCATGCATATCCACCACGGCATCGCATCCCTTAAAACAGCTCAAAGCGCCTTTCAGTCTTTTCAAGTTTGGTCGCGCTACAATCTCCACTTCATTGTCCAAATTGCATTCAAAGTCTCGCTTGAAGTCAGAGCTCAATAGACGAAAGCGAAGCGGTTGCTCAGGCCACACTTTTTGTAACGCCTGCTTCAGGCAGCTGAAAATGGCAGGGCCGCCTTTATTGCCGGTAAGCCCCAATCCAACGACAGCAATTTTTATAGACTTGCGCGGCAGGTTCTTCGGGCCAGAGCCAAACACGACCATGGATCCAAACCGTTGAACCTTCCATGAACGCTTGCCCGACAACTCGAGCAGGTACCTCTCCAGCTCTGATGGACTCAAGTGATTAATTTTTGAGGACAGCGACATATCACTCGCCGCCAAAGCAAAGTTTTTCTTTCCGACAACTGCAAAAAGAAAATCAAACAAAAAAAACCTCATGCGAGCGCTTGGGATTAATCGTCGAACTCTCCGAGCCAGCTTCTCCACAAGACCTCTTCGTTCTGAATAAACCCATGAAAATATCCAGCCATCTGTTTTGGCAACACGCTCGAGTTCTGAAAGGCACTGCTGAAGATTGTTAACGTAGGGGAGTGCGCCATCACACCACACAATGTCGAACATCCTGGAGGGAAGGGGAATCTGACTGAGGTTCGCCCGAAAAAGATGAACATGGGGTAAAGCCTCTGTTCGTTGATAAGCGCTTTCCCACTCAGTCTGCACATCGAACGCATAGATTTGGGCACCATACTTCGCGAGATGAGTTTCGATTCTCGCCAAACCACATCCCGCATCCAAGATGACCTTGCCTCGAATCTCCTCAAGACTCGATAGGCCAAGTTTAAAACAAAAGTCCTCCACTTCTTCCTTAACGGTCTTTCCATAAAGAACTTCATGATCTCGAGAATTACTCAGAATCCTCCTAAAATATGCTCCATAGTTTTCGCCCGTGGTTGTGTCCATCCCTCTATCGAGGATTTCCGGCATTCCTCTGACGATTTCATAAGAACGATTGCACTTCGAACAATTCAAACAACCCGCAAAGACATGATCTCCTTTGAGCAAGCAACCTTCAGAACTCAACCGAAAAACTTCCTGACAGCAGATGGACCTAAAAGCCTTGAGCGCAGAGACTCTCATGAGTACTTCCACCTTTTAAATCTTCGACGAAGCTGAGTTCCAAACGGAATGAGCGACATCGCTTGTCGTATCAAACTTGTTATCGTCAGACGCAGATACATGAATGGAACTCGCGCTTTAAAAAACGAGTACCCAAAGCCCGCTCTATTGAGCTTTCGCACCCATGAAGGAAAAAGCTCTGAGACCCAATAGAGGCTCAACGAGCGCTTTCGCACGGGAAGTAGTGGTCTGATGAATTCAGGGTAAAACTCGCCTCGACGTTTCATGCCGCAAATCAATGCCTCAGCACTGATACCCAATGCCAAATCTCGACTCTGTGATTCGACGATGTCTTCCTTTTTGCCAGTGATCAAATCTAAGCGCTGCCCCTTGATCATTTGATGTATCAATTTGTCGATCCTCTCATTTCGAGTAACGACTAAACTCGTGCCGAGCGACTCCCTCGCAAAGGCATCTAGCCAAGCGTCTCCAACACTCACGTCCGCCAAATAATTGAGGTGATCTACGCAGACCAAACATCGTCTCGTATTGTACGATCGAGAGAACGCTGTTCGAAACGCTGCTGTATGAGAATCTCGATGTATCTGCGGCCGACGGCTGAACTGAAACTCCCGCTGGCCAGTTTTGATTCTCAACTGACCTACTTTATCGCCCCCGCGATAACTGACTTCCGTGGGTTTCTCTAAGATGCCCTGAGACTTTAAAAAATGAACGAGAGAATTTCGACTAAACATCCACCCACATATCAAACCAATACTCAAAACCAATTGAGCACGAAGATCAGCCTGAAACAAAGTAGCCCACTTTTTAATCGCCGTGAGCTGGCAAGGTGTCGCTACGAGGACCAATCGTTCAGAACTATTTTTCAAGATATCAATAACGCTTTCAAAAGAGAAGTTGTGATAGATAGACCCCGGCATTGAATTCATTTCTGCGGGATCTCTAAAAATCTCCGCTTTGTAATCAAGACCCCCCGCGTGTTTGAGAGACACCACGCCATCCGCGAGATCATTCTCAAGATAATACCTACAGATTTCTCGAATCACGCCCCCGGAACTGGCGCGCCTTTGAATCTCAGCACTACTGCTTTTGCCTAAATAAACTCCTTCAACAGGTCCGAAGACCTCTTCTTCATCCATCCAATTTGCCAACGCCCTAAAATCAACTTGATAACTCGGGCATACCTGCAAACAGGGCTTCGTAGAGCAAGTATCACAGGCCACTGTATTTTGGATGACGGGTTCATAGATTCCTTTTGTGACTCTATACTCAATTGTGATTTCCTGAGCGGGACAGGCGTGACGACAGGCTCCACAACTAATACACAAATCATTCTCGGGAATGATAGAAACGTTTTGAGGCAACACGTTCATGACACACTCGCCTTCGCCGTAAAGAGTGGCACTCTCAATACTTTGAGGAAAGCAACGATATGAGCAGGAATAGAGAAAAAATATGTCACCAATATGTTAGAGACAAGAACAGCGGCATATCCCCACTTTGGAAAGAGATAGTAACTCAGAATGCACATGAGCAACACATTCGCTCCAAAAATTAAGGCCACAACTTTTGACTGCCCTCCCGCAATCTCGAAACTCGAAAAACTTACAGCTCTGGCTGGGAGCAAAAAGAGGGCTAACTGAAATGCAGGAACACTCGCAAGATAATCGCCGGAGAAAAGGAGTGGTACCAAATCACCTGCAAAAAAATAAAGAATAAGAACCAGAGGAGCAAAGATGCTCAAGTTGATGCTCAACACACGCCAAAACAACCTCGCCACTCGGTGAGTCTCCCTTGCCAAAAATAGTTGAGTGAGGTCGACAGTTAACACGCGATTGAGAGGGCTCGTTAGACTTCCGAGAAATGTGACGACTGAAAGCGCCACTGTATAGTCTGCGAGATCTCCAGGAGTTCCCCATACCGAAACAAACCATCGATCAGCCTGAACCTGTAAATTTCCGAATATTGCAGAGAGCCAGAGTGGACTTCCATAGATCAACTGAGTTTTCCAGGAAGCGACCTTTCCCCGCCCATGCAATAAATTGAACGGAAGAATCATCAAACCCAGAAAATACTGAGCGCTGAGACCCAGGGCGAGGCCAATCCAAACTGCCTGAAAGCTCCCAAAGACAAGAGCAAAAATGACCACCGAGGCGAAGAGGGCGGTTCTGCCCACGAGATGAAAGATCGCCAAGCGCCGATAAAGGCGAAAGCTCAGAAAAACAGGAGGTACCAATGAGAGGAGAAGACTCACCAGCACTGGGAAGCCCAAAAGCCAATTGAGATTTGAACTTGCAAAAGAATCTTTAAACAAAAATGTACGTAAATCTGTCCAAACAAATACTCCCAAGAGAAAAACGAATCCGACGAGACCCAAAAGGAGAGTGGCGTCTCCAAACACTCGCCCTCGATGGCCAGGTTTTTGAAGCCAATAATAGAGGCCTTCAGACAATCCCATGCTCAGCAAAGGGGTCAATGTTGCGACAACCAAAAACGCCTGAGAGTAAAGCGCATAGTCGGCCTTCGGAAGAACTCTTGCGAGTACCACGACCAAGAGAAATCCGGAGACCACCGCAAAGCCCTCAGCCTGCGCGACTTTCAGGGTTCTTGCAAAAAGGCTGCTCCCATCCACTCAACGCCAAAACTAAAGGAAGCACTCAATCGAGTCCAGGTGAAGCGGGCCTGGGCGGGGTGCAAAGAATCTCAAGTATTGACAAGAGCTTAGATGCCTCGCCAGAAGGGTCTAGTGGTCATTGAGACTCTGTTTTCCTGACTTCTGTCGAGCGGAACGTGAGTATATTTCTGAAATCGTATTTGGCGAATTGTTGGGGTTTCGTTTCGAGGTCTCTTGGAGCCAAAACCAAAGAGGCTCCATCATTCAAGCAGAGTACAACGGCGTCCCAGATCAAAAAACATTGCATTTAGATGATCGCTTCTTTGAACTGGCACGAGAATTCTGGCTTCGAAAAGAATCGCTTCCTCAGTCTCCACTCCAAGAATTTTTAATCTCCGATTTTTCAAAATCTCATGAAATTTCGCGATTCAAAAGCATCCCCCTCCTTTACGGAAATTCAAGGACCCTCACTTCGAGCACCTCTGACATCAAAGTTGATTTTGATATCTTGGGTTCGAGCTTTTTTCTGCTCAGCCGATATGAAGAACTCGTGATTTCCGATCGAGATCCACATGGAAGGTTCCCCTACTCCATGTCGATTTCATGCCGAGAGAATCTGATTCAACGCTGTCTTGTGAATGAATACGCAAATTTACTTGGAGAGATTATTAAGTCCCTTTGGCCGCAAGTTCAGCCCAAACCCCGCAAGGCTTTCAAGGTCTCCGTCTCATGCGATGTAGACCGTCCTTCTTATTTTATTAACCGTCCAATACTTCATGTTGCCGAAGATTTTTTTCGAGATCTTCGATCGCCTTTATTGTTGGCAAAGCGATGGGGGGCATTTCTCCTCCAACAGCGAGATCCCTTCGACACTTTTGATTGGATGATGGACGAGGCGGAGAATGGCGGAGAGTTAATCACTTTTAACTTCATACCAAAGCGAACTCACAAGCTTGACGGAAAGTATGATTTTGAAAGACAGAGCGCGCTGATTCACCACATCCTCACGCGGGGACATTTTGTTGGATTTCATCCCAGCTACATGACGCATCTGGACGAAGACCGATGGAATTTGGAATTTGGTTTACTGAAGCAAAAAACTTCGAGCCTTGATTCTGTCAGACAACACTATCTCCGTCTAAACATTCCAGAAACTTGGCAGATTCAAAGTCGAAGCGGCATTCACTATGACACGAGCCTCGGATATGCGGAAGCACCCGGATTCCGCGCAGGAACGTCTCACAGTTTTTTTGTCTATGATTTGAAACAAAGAGAAAAGATGAGTCTACAAGAGTCGCCGCTTATTTTTATGGATGCCTCTCTCAAGTACTTGGGCATTCAAGATGATCAAGTGAGCGAAGCGCTTGCCATCATTCAAAATCTAAAATCTGAATGTCGATTTCACCACGGAAGTTTCAATGTCCTTTGGCACAATTCAAATTTAGAGACACCACTTTCGCGATCTACGTTTCAGAGCGCCATTTCCAAGCGGGATTGATTGGGGCTTCGCCCCATATCCAGTGCTGAGTAGAATAAAATATTGGGAGGCGAACGGAATGCAATTATTTAAATTAATCTGTTGGATCTTGGGATTGAGCCTTTTGGGCACAATTCCCGCGCAAGCTGGATCCACATTGATGCGCCTCTCTAAGCATTCAATGAATATCACCGGCAACGGATCCAAATATGTTTTGAAGTTTGACGAGACAATGAGTGCAGATGGAATCAATTACGATCCAGAAGCAGGTGTCTTTCGAGTACAAGAAAGCGGAATCTATATGATCTCGTGGTCGCTTCCGATTGGAAACTTACTTCCTTCCAATGAAAGTGCTGCCGCCTGGATACATGCGGGTCCGTATGAATCATACATATTCAATGGCAACCCATGGAAAATGCGCAACCCCGGCGGGGTCATTGGAGGAGGAAGTGATATTCTCGCTATCGTAGGCTCAGGTCTTTACCAGATCGATGCCACCGAAGACCCCAACGTCTGGATAGGACTTCTTGTGGGCGGCCACACCAGAAAGAATGTCATTCTCCTCTACGACTCGTTTATCAGTATACAGAAAGTCGCAGATTATCCTCGGGGTGGTGCCATGCCCTCACGGAAATAGGACCAACACACTCTATTGCTAGCATTTCATCTCAATTTTAGGGATTCTGGCATGGCCTATGACGTCAGGTTCCACGAAAGGGCTAAAGAATCTACTGATCGTCACGCAGTTTTTTCCCCCCTCCAATGCTATTGCTTCTCGAAGATTTGGGGAAATGGCCCCCTATTTTGAAAGGTATGGCTACAAGCCATGGATTGTAACAACAAAAAGTCGTGGGCCCCTACGCGAACCACTGCCGCAACACCAAGTGTTTTGCCAGGGGCAGACTCAACGCGCGGGAGTTACCCTAGAAAACTGGTCTTCGGATAATTTTTTTTACCGTCTCGGAGAGAAATTTGGATTTAGAACTCTTTCGCTCGGTCGAGGCAGCGCTGAGTGGCCAAAGCAAATAGATGCTTTTAAGTCAGAACTAAAATCGACTCTACCCCAAGTCGATTGCATTATTGGAAGTTATGGGCCGATATCAAGCTTTGAAGTGGCAGGTTTCCTTTCCAAATTTTACAAGGCCCCTTGGATAGCGGACTTTAGAGATTTGGGGGCATGGAGAGAAGACAACCGAAACGCTGTGGTAAAATGGTATGACCGCAGAATAGAGAATCGACTTGTTGATTCCGCCACTGGTTTTGTAACTGTGAGCGAAACGCTTCGATCCATACTGATGAAGCATTACCAAAAGCCAACAGAAGTTGTTTATAACGGGTTTGACTTTACACTGGAAAAGCCAACACAAAATTTAATTGATCTCCCTCTGAGAGCAGATCTCCGCTATCTCTATTATGCTGGTCAACTCTACCCGCACCAAATGCCCAGCGTTGCCCTACTCCTTAAAACAATGACGACTTTGCCAACGAGTCGTGTAATTTTTAGAATTCTAGGCCCGCGCTATCTCGAGCGAAAAGTCATTGAGCTTGCTAAAAAGTACAATCTGGAATCTCGAGTAAATGTTTTACCACCGTGCGAGCCTCATATTGTTAATCAAGAAGCCGATCGTTCACTCGCCAATCTTGTTTTTGAAAACTTGTCCAAAGATTTTGAATGGTCCAAGGGAACTATCACTGGGAAGCTTTTAAGGCTACTCCCTCTGAGGCCTCCCATTTTGGTCACCGCTCGCCCGGACTCTGATATTAGTGGAATCCTGGCGACAACGCAGAGAGGGGTTCTCTGCCACACAGAAGCTGAGATCTATCGTCGGTATCACGAGATTCTCGATCATCCAGAAAAATTCAGCGGGGACAAGGCCATCGTGGAACGATTCTCAAAACAACAACAAGCTGCGCATCTCTGTCGCTTCTTGGATCGGCTATTAGAATTTGAAACGAGGTCAACAATCGCACCACAGGTTTTGACGGAAGATCCGTCACTGAGAGAGGTAGAGAATGAACATCGATAGTTTGAACAAAGAAATTCGAAAGCAGTATCGCAGAGCTCTTGTGACTGGAGGAGCTGGCTTCGTGGGCTCACACCTTTGCGAAGAACTCGTCAAATCTGGCATTGAGGTCGTTGCTTTAGATGACTTTTCAGCGGGATATCTCTCCAACGTTAAATTTTTGGAGCACTACCCTAATTTTAAAGTGGTGAAGTGCGACATTACAGACATGACCGAACTTCAAGACTGCTTCAAAGAAGTAGATCTCGTTTTTCACAATGCCGCCTCCAAAAAGTCTGTTTGCCTCAAGGATCCGAGGCGTGACTTAGAAGTTAATGCCAAAGGGGCCTTTAACCTTTTGGAACTTTCTCAAAAATTCGGAGTAAAAAAATTCGTGCACGCCTCCACAGGCTCAGTCTATGGAGAACCCGTTCAATTTCCTCAAACGGAAGCGCATCCGCTCAAGCCCGTTTCTCACTATGGGGTGAGTAAACTTGCAGGTGAGCGCTATGTGGCGCTCTTTAATCACCTTTATAATTTAAATACGACAATTCTTCGATACTTTCACGTTTATGGACCAAGACAAGAATCGAATGAGTTTGGTGGCGTGGTTTCGATTTTCATTCGCAATCTCCTAAAAAATCAGCAACCAGTTATTTTTGGAGATGGATCTCAAGAACGGAGTTTTACTTATGTCAAAGATGTTGTGAAAGCCAACCTCTTGGTTGCCGTCGATCAACGTGCCAATGGTGAGGTTTACAACTGTGCTTCAGGAATTTCTGTGACTATACAGCAACTCTGTGACGCAATACTCGAAGCTTTTGGAAAGAAGGGAACTGTGAGTCCTAAGTATGGGGATTGGCTCCTGGGCGATATCAAGCACTTTGAAGTCAACTCAGAAAAAATTCAGACCCTAGGCCTGACATTTGAGAAGGATTTTTTCAGCCGACTTAAAGAAGTAGTTCAAGAAACAATTCAGCCGGCAACTTTTTCCAAAAACAGTGAGATTGTGACTCAAGTTTAATTGCGGATGGCATTCACGGTCTCATCGCCGTAGAGTCGCAGATAATAGTTAGCACTCGCTTCAATCGAGAAGTTCTTTTTTACAAAGTCGACTGCTATCTGGCTCCTGGTGGCAAACTCCTTAGATTCAAGACTAAGAATTCGACAAATTTGATCGGCTAAGTCTTGGGAGCTAAAGAGCCCAGGAACATAAAAACTAAACTCTTCTCGTGCTAACAATCTGGAGTCCGCAATATCTGTCACAACAGGGAGATTTCCAGCCGCCAAGCCTTCAACGAGAGCCTTAGAGGGATAGTTCGTATCCTTTTGTATCGACATAAAAACTTTTGATTCTTGCAAAACCCTTCCAGGAAACGAGTCATACTTAAAAGTAACAGGAATTCCTTTATAGATGGCTGACTCTAGGATTTCTCGAACTCGACCCTCGAGTTCTCCAAACCCCATAATAAAAAAGTGATGATCTACGATCCCTAACTTCCGCAATTGCTGATCAACAATCGGCAACGCTTCGACAAATGGCAGTATATTTTTTTTGTCTCGAGCATCAAGTCTACCCACAAATACTATCCAGTTCTTCTTGTGATCTGCCGGAAAAAAATCCTCCATTCGAGTAAATGTCCCAGGTGTGGTCAAAAATGACTTGTCTTTGAGGAGCCTCAGCTTTCGATGTGTCTCAAACTCAGTGAGGTCCACAAAGTCAATTTTCTTGGCACAAAGGAGACAGAGCCAATAAAACAATCGAGTAGACAGTGCTGGAAAAACATCTTTTATGAATATGCCCGCTGTGTTTGAGATGACCATCGATTGCCCCAGCAGGTTGTGGACGAATGGCAATCCTGTCATAAAATATTGGAAGACTGCTCCACGCCCCGCCTTCATGGCTATCCGGCTTACCTGAAGGAGAAACTGCACATGAGAACTTGTATTAAGAACATGCAAATTCTGTGGTCGGTCTTGAATCCAAGCAAGATAAGGCACCGTCCTAAGCTTTTCATAAAGTTCGGATCGCACAATGAGATGGATGTTTCGGTAACCCTGATCAATGTAATATTGCCAAAGCTCGGAGAATCGCTTTTCGGTTCCACCGATTCCCGGCATTGCGATGACAATATAGACACTTTTCATATTAAATTTGCCGATGCGGCTGAAACTTTCGAATAAACTTTCCTACCCGATTGATCATTGATTGGACAAAATCTTCATTTGGAAGTTCTCGATAATCCCGCAGAGGAGTTTTCATAACAGTTTCAAACTCTTCTCTCGAGATTTCTAACTTCTGAAGCACAAAGTCTCTCTCTCTGGCCAAAGCGTCTTCAGGATAAGGGGGGCGCCCCATCTCATCAAGTGCGCTGTCTCGGGTGATCTGACCTGAGAGAATCAGAGTCGATAGATGGCAGCGACGCTTATCGTATCCAAACTTTTTGGGAAGATAATAGCCCTGGTGAAATCGAGTATAGACTGATTCAAAATGCTTTCCCCCATAATCTCGCCATCCAAATTCTCTCGTCAAAAAATCCTTAGCCTCGGCCTTGTTGTAATCAATAAGATTTAAAACACCGTGCTGATACACAGGATGGATCCAACGATAATAAAAATAGCGCTTTAAGATTCCGATAGTTGGATAGCGGTTGAGCCGTCCTTGACCAAATCGCTTAAACACAGCCCTAAGACTTCGAAGATCCGTACATCTGTGCCCGCGATAGCTTTCAGGCAAAATGGCTTCCGTCACAACATTGGTGCCCACAAGAATATGTTGAATTTTAAACTTTGCCGCCGTCGCATAAAGACTTGCAATGATTGAGTGATCCTGAGGTATGTCACAGTTCACCATTCCTGATCGCAAGTATGCCACTTGCAGAGACTTCATCTCTTCCCAATCACAAACAAAAGTATGTAGTGGGATATCCAATTTTTCGAGCAATCGCTGAATATTCCCCACGGCAAGCTCTGAATTCCATCCGCTGTCAAAATGAAATGCCAGCGGTCTCAATCCCCACTTCTTGGCTAAATATGCGACGTATGAAGAATCTACGCCACCGCTCACTCCTACGAGACAGTCAAAATCATTCTTTGCACCAGAGCGGCGAACCTTTGTAAGAAGCTCATCGAGTAATTTCTGAGACTTGATAGGGTCTGCCAGTCTGCTTGCCGCTGTGTCTCGATACTCGTGGCAATAGTTACAGATCCCTTGAGCATCAAAAACAATCAAAGGATCTGACGTATCCATGATACATTTCTGACAAATTTGATAGTGACCCCTCATCGCTCCCATGAGCTACCGTAGCGCGACCCGTCGTTCAAAACAAGAAATCAAGCGCGAAGGCCTGAGCCGCCGGAAAATTGGTAAGATCTCACTAGATAGTAAATCTGGACTATGGCTGTTGCTATCGAAAATGCCCATAAACATGATTGTGGGCTCGGATCAATGGCAAAACCTATAAACAAAGCCAGTGGGGTCAATAACCCATTAAAAATTTGAACGATGAAATCTTCCCTCTGCCTTCGCACCAAATAGAACATGAAAGACAAGGGACTCGAGATAAATCTCCAAAAAAACATCAGGCATAGTATCTGAGCGTAGTGTCCCGCCTCAAGCCACTGAGAACCGAAGACTTTGGCAATCAGAAAGGGTCCCCAGAAATAGAGCAGAGAAAAAAACACCAAACTCAAACTCAAGAGAACCCACAAACTCTGCCTAAACACTCGACGGCATTCACCTGTTTCGTGAAATGCCGCTGTTGCTCTGGTCCGGAAAACCTCGCCAATAGCCGACGCCAAGAACACTAGTGGCACACCCAAAACTCGCATGGTCAAAGAGTACTGCCCCACCACTTCTGTGGTGAGATAATGAGTAAGAAAAAAAACAGGTATCTGAGATACAAAAGTGCTCAAGAGATCTGTCGGAAGCGTAAAAATTGGAAAATGTCTAAACTCGTGGAGAAGGCGCCAGATCTCCTTGCTCATGGGAAGTCGATACTCGAGTTGAAACTTGCGACGTGCAAAGGCAATCAATCCAATAGCGACAGTTCCCTGTGCCAGCGCCTGGCTCGATATCAAGCTGAGTCCAGAAGCCGAGAGACAAACTCCCAAACCAATCTGCAGTCCAAGCGTGCCAATGGATACAGCGACGCGACTCACTGCTATCGATCGGAATGACCGATTGCGACTCAACCAGAACGTAAGGGCTTCAATCACTCCCGTCGAAAATATTCCTACTGCCAGAAAAGATGTCCACTCAGCAGTAGGATTTACGACAACCAAATAGAGGCAGACCCCAATTACCGTCATCAGGCTCAATAGAGAGGTCACCGCAAAACAGATCATCACTAATCGCTTTGAATCCACTTCCTCTTTGATCATAAAAATGGATTGACCATAGCGTAAGGTCGCACCAGCTCCCAAAAGACTCACGACAGACGCATAAAGTGCATATTCACCAAAATCAATGGGGCCATAGATCCTCGTCAGAGTAGGTGACAAAAGGATGTTGAGAAGCTGAGCAAATGTGGTTCCACTTAAAAGTGTAACGACGTCCTTTAAAAATGATCTGCTCAAAAAGTTTTTCAACACAAGATCGAGGTGATTTCTTCTGGTTTAGGATAGGTAATCAGGACTGCACGGTATTTTCCATGGAATACAAAATAGCTTCCTGCCGCCACTGCGGAGGCTCCTGCTCGAGCTGCCGCAGCAAAGTCATCGAGCTTACCCGCACCGCCGTGCGCAATGACGGGAACTTTTACCGCCTTAGACACTTCTTCGATCAATCTGATGTCGTAGCCGGCCATTGTTCCCTCTCGATCAACAGAAGTCAGGAGAATCTCTCCGACACCTCGAGACTCTAGCTCTCTTGCAAAATCTATGACGTTTGTGCGCAACTTTTGTTGAGCCCGTTGTCCGCAAACTTCGTACCCCCCTAAAAACTTTTTTCGAACATCAATAGATCCAATGATCGCTTGAGATCCAAATCGCTTTGCAGCTTCTTCTATGAATTGAGGGACCCTTTCAAAGGCAGCCGTATTCACTGAAATTTTCTCAACGCCCAGACTTATGATTCGTTCAATCTGCTTTAGATTCTTAACGCCTCCGCCGTACGCAAGGGGCATAAAACACTGGGATGTCATTTGTTCCAATAGGCTATAGGAAGGTTCACGATTTTCCACACTGGCAGTCACATCCAAAAAGACGAGTTCATCGACGAACTTCTCATTAAAAATTCGAACCGCATTGATGGGGTCGCCAATATAAACTGGATCTTTAAACTGCTTAGTTTTTACCAACCCTTTTCCATCGAGCAATAAAACAGGAATAACTCGAAGCATTACATCTGGTTTCCAAATGATCTTACGGCATCAACAACCAGAGTCTGATCGGCTTCACTCAGATACGGATGCATGGGTAAACTCAGGACTTCTTTGGCTGCTCTCTCAGATTCTTTGAGATGCACTCCAGTATTCGAACCTGCAAACAATGGCTGCTGATGGAGCGGAATGGGATAGTGAATCGCGGTAGGAATACCGAGCTTCTGCAAATGACCCTGAAGGCGATCCCTCTCGGGATGGCGAATGGTAAACTGTGCCCAAGCCGATAGATTGTGATCTAAAACTATTGGAGTCTTCACGTAGGCATTGAGCAATTTTGTGTATCGAGACGCTACAACTTGGCGCTTCTGAATTTCGTCTTCAAAGACCTCCATCTTTGAGAGTAAAATCGCTGCTTGAAGTGAATCCAATCGAGAGTTTGTTCCCATTTGAACATGACGATACCTTTGCTCCTGCCCGTGAGAACGAATCCGTTTGATATTGTCTGCCAGTTTTTTATCCGAGGTCAACAACGCGCCCCCATCACCGTAGCATCCCAAGGGCTTGGATGGAAAAAAACTCGTACAGGCAATCGTCGTCATTGAACAACTTCGCCTGCCTTTATACTTTGCCCCAAAACTCTGAGCAGCATCTTCAATAACTGCCAGCCCCTTTTGCTCCGCTATCTGGTTAATCTCATCGAGGGCAGCCACTTGTCCGTAGAGGGAAACGGGTATAATCGCTTTCGTCTTGTTTGTGATGACACTCATAAGTGACTCAGGATCTAGGTTGAAAGTCTGAGTATCAATATCCGCAAAAACGGGAGTGGCTCCCACTAACAAACAAGCTTCAGCCGTAGCAAAGAAACTAAACGCTGTCGTCACAACTTCATCCCCTGGACCAACACCCAGAGCACGAAGTGCGATCTGCAGTGCATCTGTCCCATTGGCTACAGTGATTGCGTGCCGAACATTGCAAAAGTCCGCAAGCTGGAGCTCCAACTCCTCGACTTCAGGTCCCAAAATGAACTTTGTGTGCTGTAACACTCTCTCCATCCGACGATTGAGACTCTCTCGAATTCGTTCGCGCTGGATATTTAAGTCACAAAACTCCATAAGATCCTATACTCTCAAAAAACCTTCAAAGAGGCCCATTCCGTAATGATGACTTTTCTCTGGATGAAACTGAACTCCAAAGATGTTGTCCTTTTCTACCGCGGCGGCAAAGCCCTCTCCATATTTTACTCGTGCCACGACATCTTCATCATTTCTGCACTTCATAAAGTACGAATGCACAAAATAAAACCTCTTCTCTGTTGAGCTCAATCCCAACACTTCGGAATCCCGCCTCTGCTCAATATAAGCCCAGCCCATATGAGGGATCTTGAGTTGCGAGTCCGCTGAGAGCAGTTTCGAAAAATGAAGTACCTCGGCGTCAATCCATCCCAAACCCTTTAGATCACCCTCATCGCTTCGTTTACCTAGGAGCTGAAATCCAACGCAAATACCAAGAAGCGGACTCCGCTCCTTTAATACCTTGGCTTCTAAGGCGGGAATTAACCCAGAATGATCGAGTTGAGCTCGCGCATGATCAAAGGCACCGACCCCCGGTAGAATGAATTTTTTGCCGGCATTGACCTCCTCGGGCGTCCGAGCCAATACAGCTGTTCCGCCAACCCGCTTGATCATATTGGAAATGGCTCCTAAATTGCCCACTCCGTAATCAATGATCGTGATTTCAGTCACAGAATTTAAACCTCAGACATAATTTCTTTGGAAGCGACTCCGGTAGATGTGGCGGCTGACTCGGTCAAAGATTCTCCCCAGCAGGAACGAATGACCATTAACGCGTTACAAATAGCCTCTTCAGATTCTGTGCCAACGCCGACCCGAACAAAGTGATCTGTGCTTTCCCCATACGCACTCCCTGGGACGACAGCAATTTGATGTTCCTCCAAAAGCCATTCTGCAAATTCGAGAGAAGTCTTTTGAGATTTGCTAATGTCGACAAAAAAATAAAACGTTGAAGCCCCCGCCAAGTACTTGAGCCCAATGGAGTCCATATACTTCGCAATTCGATCACGCTTAAGAACAACATCTCTCACCTGAGGAAGAGTTGCTGCGAGAATCTGATCAAAATAGTTTTCACAGTATTGTAAGAGTATTGTCGGCGCACACGTAATGAGATGCTGATTGAGCTTCAGAAGCGGAAAAATTGTCTCTTCATTTGCAATGATATAACCAATCCGCCATCCAGACATTCCCATATTCTTAGAGAGGGAATTTACAACAATAATGTTTTTGAGATCCTTGCGGAGTCGAACAGCTGAATAGAACTCATTGCGAATACAAAAGTCCGAATAAGCTTCATCCACAACCAGATAGGCACCACGCTTTAGACAAAGGTCATGAATGATACGAAGGTCTTCTTCTGTGTAGACACTCCCCGCTGGATTATTAGGATTATTGAGAATCACCAGCTTTGTTCGGTCAGTGAAATAGTTTTCAAAATCTCGAGCCTTTGCCCAATAAGGCACTGCCTTTGGAACTCCACGGCAGAGCTTGATTTGCTCGGGATAACTGACCCAGTAGGGTTCAGGTACCAGAGCTTCATCTCCAGGATTGAGTATCGCCAAAGACGTCATATAGAGGAGAATTTTAGAACCAGCAGATATGACGAGATTCTTGGATGGATCAAAAGGCGCTTGATAATGAGTCGCGTAAAAATTTGCAATTCGTTCTCTCAGTTGAGGGAGTCCTCGAGTGTCTGAGTAATGATAGCCTTTGACAAAATCGAGCTTCGAAAAGTCAAACTGGGGTATATCAAAGAAAGCTTCACCCAGTGACAATACGGTCACGTCAATTCCCAGACGCCTCTTATCGTAGACCATCTGATTGATCCGAATTGAGCCTGCCTCTACTACATTACGCGCGACATCACTAAGCATGCTTTCCCCCCCTGCTCTTCAAAAACTCAAAAATCTTTCTGGCACTGGAGAGATCTGATGCCTCTAAGGACTCCAAATCAATTCGAACACCGTGGCGATCTTCCATGTCGGAAATCATCTCGATAAAACAGACTGAATCGATCAATCCTGCCTTAAAGAGTTCTGAGTCTTCAGAGACTTCGCTCCTCACCGCTTCAGGAATATAAGACTTCACTAGTCCGAGTACGTCCTGTGGAGAGCTCAGTCCCATCAAAAAGTCTCCAGCTCGTTTCGAAGTGCCGCATCCAAAGCTTTTGACTGAAGCGCCTTTCGATCAGGTTTCCCGCTATGCGTTAGAGGCATGCCATCGACATACATCAAAAACGAAGGCCACTTATATCGTGCCAGCTTCTCAGCCAAATGACGCCGCATGGAGAGTCCCGCTGCTTTCTCGCGAGAAGGGACACAGACAGTAACACATTCTCCATAAAGAGGGTGGCTCATTCCGACACTCATGGCCCCAATAAACTGAGGAACCTCTTCCAATGCACGATCGATCTCATCGAGGGAAATCAGATACCCCCCCTTTTTGATAATATTTTTGGTTCGTCCTTTATAAACAAGACGATCCCCTGAAACCTCAATGATATCCCCGGTTCCCCAATAGGTATCGAGATCAAAAACTTTCTCTCTCGTCATTCCGATCTCGTCTTCTACAACCTCTCCTTCAGCAAGAAACGGCGTCTTTATCTCAAGCTCCCCTGTCTCCGGCTTTACGTGCGCATTCACCCACGGCAGCACTTCTCCGATACTTGCTTCAATTCGTTTAAATCTTGTGTTGAGAGTCTCTGAAGAAATAAAAGTGGTCTCGGACAGTCCGTAGTTTTCAAGAAGAGAAAAACCAAGTCGTCTTTCATACTCCACCTTCTCTGAAGTACGGATCGGGCCCATTCCCAAAAAGCCAGCTCGAATAGACTTGGCCAGATCTAAGGGACATATTTCATCGGTGCTTTTGGCCATTTTGGCAAGTCCATGAAGGACTGTCGGAGAAAACCAAAGAACATTGATTCCAAACCTTCGGACTGTCGTCCAAAACTTCATCAATGAAATGCCTGTAAAACCCTCACCTAAGACGCTGCTCGCACCTACTGAATATGGAATCAATGTGAGATTAAATGTCCCAGCCAAATATGACATTGGATAAAAATTAAAAAATCTGCAGTTCTCATCAAGAAACTGATGGTGAGAAGAAAAGCTTACCGCAGACGTCCACAAGCGATCCATGGAGATGCGAATGATCTTTGGCAGACCAGTACTCCCACTGGTAGCAATCAAGAGCTTTCCCGCCTTAAGTCCCTTCTCGCAACTTGTTCCAAGAGAACTTGAAAGGTCTTCCAGATTCAAACGTATGATTTTTGTCCCAGAGGGAACTTCTTGTACGAACTCATGATCTTTCTGACGATCTTCAAGGCAGAGTAGGGCACTTGGCTTGAGAAGTCGAAATGCACGCTGAAGCTCAGACTTAGTACTCTGACATGAAAGCGGCAGGTATTGATGACCAGACCGAGTGACTCCAATAAAGCAAATGACACTCAATGGTCCGCCAGGAATGAGCGAGGCGACTACATCGCCCGGCTTGAGGCCTTGAGCTCTCAAGATCTCTGCAAGCCCTAGGCTCTTCTTCCTCAGGTCTCCAAATTTAGTCTCTTCATTCGTGTTCGAATCAACCAAAGCGACTCGGTTGACATAAAGAGTCTCAATTCGCTCAAAATCTTCCGCAAAGTTTTTGAGGTTTGAATTCATAAGACAAACCGTCCTTGCTCTAAAAGTTTAGTGCCATCCACAGAAATTGTTGGCGCCCGAAAAATAAAATCTAAGTGAAATGAAACGACATTCTTTCCACCGACCGTGGAATTGGATCCAAATCCACAATGAGCAGTTCCGGCAGCTCCCTCATCAGTGAGCATGATCCCTTGCAACTGAGCATTGTCATTAAACCCAATGCCAAGCTCTGCGAGAATCTTCGTTTTCTTTGGATCCTGCATCCGAAACAAAGTCTCTAGACGACCAACGAGTTCAAGATTGTCTGAGGATATGTCTACGATCAACCCGTCTTCAATTTTAAGTGTCACCGGAGACTTCAGCAACCCAAAGCCCGGATAGGGAATCGAACCGTCTACAACAAGAATTCCATTGCTTCCATCTTCAAGCGGCGAAACATTGGCTTCAATATCTGGCGGTGATCCCAAGTCACCCGCCTTTTCTACAAAACCCGGACAATAATTTCCCACTCGGTCAGAAATTGAAATCTCCAAATTGGTCCCCAAAGAAGTCGTTACGTGAATCAGATTCCCTCGAGTAAACAGATCAGCAGTTTTTCGAACGCGATCACTGACACCTCGGTAATCCGTCAAAAGACAGCGGTCTTGAAGCAGTTCAATTGAATACTCAGGCAGGCTCAAAAAACGCGCGCCAATCTCGCAGGCCGCAATCCGAGCTCGAGTATGAGCCATCGACTTGGAAGCCATTCCCAAAATCAACGAAGACTCTTTCATGAGATTCAATGTCTCGTCCGGCGGCTCTTCGCCATGCATTCTCGGAATCGGAACATGAGACGTCTGAATCATCAGTCCAGAGTCTCTCGCAATTCGAACCACCGCTTGAGCCGCATCGGCCGAGACATCATCGTAAATGATGAGTATGCTCTCCGAGGCTTTGGCATTGCCGCAGATTTTCAAGAGGCTTAAAACACCAGATCGAAGCGCCTGCGTGTCAGATTTCGGCTGTACGCTAGATTGTATTGTTTGTGTCACAGCAAACCCCCGTTTATAAATTAACCAACAATGACCTGAGCTGTCGACGAAACTTAAGTCGACAACCCAAAGTCCTTAGGAAGCTGCTGAGAAGGCTTTGCAACGAGCTTCGCGTGCGGTGGAACATCCTTCACAACGATGGCCCCAATTCCCAAATGCGCTTCTTCTGATAACCGAATTCCGTTGGATAAGACCGCCGAAGGGCCAATCCACGCATTCTTATCGATGATAGTACTCCCACTGATCGTGACATTGCCTGCGATCAAAGCAGACTCTCCAATATCGCAATTATGACCAATGTTGACGAGCGCCCCTATCTTAGTGCCTTTGCGGATAATCGTGGCCCCTAATGTTCCCCGATCGACAACGGAGTTAGCTCCGATCTCTACCTCTTCTTCTACAATCACCCGCCCAACATGGAGAAATCCTTCGATACCTCCTGTATCATTACGAGAAAAACCAAATCCACTCGAACCCAGCACTACTCCGGACTCAATTCGAGCATGACTTCCTATCTCGACACCATCACCCACCGTCACTCGAGACACCAATACCGCTCCCTTTCCAATATGCGCCTTTCCGATTACACATCCTGGACCAATAAATGCCGCGGGATGAACGGAGGCATCCTTAGAAACAATGGCACTGGGATCAATGCCCGGAATAACTTTATCAGCAAAAAATGATCTTAGAATTCTCATAAATGTCAGCCGAGGTTGTGCGCTTCGGATCACCAATCGCGAACCAAAATTACCCGTTGCCCCCTCAGCACAAATAACAACCTTGGCTTTGGTTGATGACATTAAATCGGATGCATTCTTGAGATGGGGCGAAATCCACGTCATTGAATTCTCATCGGCCTCCGTTGGACTTTTTGCAGAGCTCAACTTCCATGGCCCTCCACTCCCCTCCACGGTCTCTCCGAGAGTAAGAACTTTTTGCAACTCGACCTCATCAATCACTACGTCACGGGAATTGTTCATCGTTCACTCAAGCTCCTCACTTTTTGAATGCGACCATAATCCCAAGTCTTTGACTCAAATCTATAGGGCTGCAAATTTCTCTCTAACTCTTTGTCGAGAAACAATTTTCGCTCCTCAAGAAAAAGGTTGAGTTTCTGAACGGGAGTCCGAAACTCAGAATCCCACCAAATCGGATGGATCAAAAGCTGAATGGCCCTCTTCTGCTTGAAGGCCTCATGATCGGCCGGGTAGCCCCCAGGCCAACGCTCCAGTGAATCCGACAAATATGTCGCCTCCAAAAAAAACCGCGGGGCATAAGTGTGTACACGATTCTTAAGTTCAACATCAGCACCTAAGAGTTCCCGTACTGGCCGATGAAAGCTCACAGAATGCACGGGCGCACCGCAATAGTGCTCAAGCGTTTCACATTCGCTATCGATCGCTCGAGACAGGCGCTCCAATTGCAAATGCGGATAAAGCTCCACATCAAAATGCAACCCAATCTGATGCCCCAAATGAAGAATCTCTTTCAGAATCTGTAGCGCGCTCAAGCTTCCCAAATTGTAAAATTCAGTTCTCAGTAAAAAAAAGTACGTCGATTTTACTTCGAGCGAGGCCTCCAACCTCGCCATTTCGAGCGCCCTCTCCAAAGAAACATCCACATCGTGTCTCAGAGCAAGATGCTGCTTCTTGGGATCAAACTCCAAAAAGTTTACATCTTGATAGCCTTGATTCTTAAAGGCCTTCAGAAGCTCAACATAACTGGCATAAGTAAAGGGAGCCAAACTCATAACCCTCCAGGAGAATGACCCAGTAAACCAAACTCAGCTTTTAATGTCGAGAAAGGTCGATCTCACGAGCGGGAACACCCAAAGCCGTGCGGCCAGCCCGAATATTCTTAACAATTACACTTCCAGCGCCAATGGTCGCCCATTCGCCTATGTCCATAAAAGGCTTTGCTTTTGAGCCGACTCCAAGGAGCGATCCCTCGCCAACCTTCACACCTCCCGATAAGACACAACCCGGAGCGATATGCGCAAAATCAGCAATCTGGCAGTCATGATCAATCGACGCCGAAGTGTTGATAATACAGTGCTCTCCAATCACAACATCTGGCTGAATTACAACTCCTGCAAATACGACAGTTCCTCTTCCGATTTTGACACTTGAATGAACAATGGAAGAAGGATGACAGACAGTGAGCCAATTGAGATCGAGCTGGCGGGAGACATCCCTTCGTCGTTGATTGTCCCCAATTGCATTGATAGCAAAACAATTCTTAAACTCCGCGCTACGACTGACAGGTCCCATCACTTTGATTCCCAGAATTTGTGACCCCCACTTTTCGGGGTTATCATCGAAAGCTGCTGCCACATTAAATCCAGCCGCTTCAAGAGTCGCAATCACAACTTTTGCATGGCCCCCTGCGCCCACGATGATGACTTCTTTAGACATGGAACTTACCTCGAACTTCTAGCAGAGAAGGCATCGTCACTTGTCCAGCACTCATGATTCCGTCACGCTTCAATACTTTTAGAACAGTGAGCAAAACAATTTTCAGATCGAGGGACAAAGACCAATTTTCAACATACCAAACATCAAAACTGAGTCGTTCATCCCAAGTCACAGAATTGCGACCATTGACTTGAGCCCAACCCGTAATCCCCGGACGAACCAAGTGTCGCTTGCTCTCCACTTCTGTATACAATGGTAGATACTCGGGAAGAAGAGGGCGCGGTCCCACTAAACTCATCTCTCCCTTCATCACGTTCCAGAGTTGCGGAAGCTCATCAAGACTGGTCGCTCTCAAAAATCTGCCCCAACTCGTCATCCGTAAATGATCAGGCAACAGATTCCCTTGTTTGTCCCGTCGGTTATCCATGGTTCTGAGTTTGCACAAATTAAAAATTCTTCCACCAAGTCCGGGCCGTCTCTGAAAAAAGAAAGGATTGCCTCTAAAACTCAAAGCACTAATCCCTAATGCCAATGCAATCACTGGCAGTGCAAAGACTGCCAAAGCCGATCCCAGAACCAAATCAAACCCTCGTTTAAGGCTTAGAGATAAACTCATGATCGAAGTCGTGCTCGAAGCCCCTGAATGACACGCTCCTGATCTTCGGCACTCATCAAAGTCCCCGAAGGCAAGACAACTCCAGTCTCAAAAAGTTGGTCCGAAACACTTTCGGACGACGAAGCTGTATAGTACCGACAATTTTTGAACAAGGGTTGTCGATGCATGGGTTTCCAAACGCGCCTCGCTTCTATGTCGAGATCAGCCAGCGCAGTGATTATTGCCGCAGGCTTTTTAGTACTGTCCATTGGAAGAGTCATCACACTGAGCCACCGACTAGAAAACCCTCCCTGAATCTCGGGCATCCACTTCAGATCGCCATTTTCTCTAAATGCTTCCTCGTAAACCGAAAAAATCTCACGACGTCGCTGCACTCGCTTATCCAATACTTCAAGCTGCCCTCGCCCCAAAGCAGCCAGTAAATTACTCATTCGGTAGTTATATCCTACTTCGCAATGCTCATAGTGTGGCACCGGCTCTCTCGACTGTGTTGACCAGAATCTGATTCTTTCAGCGGTCTGACTATCTCGCGCAATCAACGCCCCCCCACCTGATGTCGTAATGATCTTGTTCCCGTTAAACGAAAGAATCGCAAGGTCACCAAAATTGCCAGATTTTTTGCCGGCATAAGAAGCACCCAATGACTCAGCGGCATCTTCGAGAATCGCGATTCCATTTTCACGGCAGATTTCTATGAGCTCATTGTAATTTGCACTTTGACCGTAGAGATTTACAATGACTGCAATTCGGGGTCGTATTCCCTCTTTTTTAAGTTCCCCCAAAGCTCGTTTAAGAGCTTGAGGACTCATATTCCAAGTTTCAAAATCAGAATCTACAAAAACAGGTGTCGCGCCCTCGTACAAAATAGGATTCGTACTTCCGACAAATGTGAGGGACGAACAAAGTACATGATCTCCTCGCTGCACACCCAGCGCCTTGAGTGCCAAATGGATCGCTGCGGTCCCCGAACTCAGAGCTACAACCTCATGGGCGCCAATGTAGGCAGCGAGTTCCTTTTCGAATGCATTGACCTGAGGTCCGAGCGTCGTAATCCAATTGCTCTCAAGCGCTTGAATCAAATAGTCCCGCTCCTTGCCCGAAAGATGTGGTGCCGAAAGATAAACTCGTTTGCCCAGATGACTCAAGCAATACCTCTTCCTTTGCCGTCTATTTAAACGCAGCGATTGTAATGCCCGTTGTTGTCGCAATCTGAAAAATAATCTCTGTAATGTCTTTAGTCGCACTCAACCAAGAAAAGCGCGTGATATCTTTTGGAACAAAGATTGAGTCCCCTCTTTCGACTTCAACGCTATAAAAATTTCTCAGCAAGAATCCTCGGTTCTGTTGGCGCGAAATAACAGAACCATCGGCCCGAATCAAAAAAATGCTTTCTTTATCTCCATTAGATGTGGGCCCACCGGCTTTCTCTAAATAGTACTGAATTGTTTTCCCCGGCAAAAAAATCATAGCCGTGGGCGTGTAGACTTCTCCCATCACATTGACAGAAGAAGGCGTCGCGGGAATATCAATCAAATCTCCCCCTTCCAGAGGTATATCAAATCTATTCCCTACGAATGTATTGAGTTCCGAAAAATTTACGACCATGCGGCCAGACGCTTTTACATTTCGCATGTTTTCGAGCAATGCGTTTCGGCTCGCCGCTGCCGCCATTGTCGCCGCTCGATCCTCCGAGCTCTGAAACTTCAAAGTCGGATTGACGTCCTCTTGCAAAATGGCTGCTTCAAGTCGATCAACCTGTTCCTTTAGCCCTTTTTGCTGCATTGCCTGCACGGCCTTTCGCGTAAACACCGCTCCCGGCAAAAACGCTCGGGGGGTGTATCCTCCTGCACGCTTAATGATTGCGCTAATGCGCTCCCCAGGCACGAACGAATAAGTGCCAGGAAACTTTACTTCTCCAAGGACCTGTACCGTATTGTTGATCTCGAAGTTTTGAACTCCTTGAATGAGAATCTTATCTCGAGGCATCAACTCAGGATTGTTGAGGGGTGGAGATGAAATCACTTCTTTTAAATTCACCTGAAGGCGCTCAACCTTAAAGTCGTCTCCCACTTCAGAATACCGAGCAATTTCTGCAGTCGCTAAATTGGCATCACGAGTTAAATTGCCAGCCATATACAATAAGTCTCGAAGCTTCATCCCCTGAAAATAATAATAGGCTCCTGGCTTATTCACTCGCCCAGCAATGGACACTCTCTCTCGAAGATCGAGCTCCGCTTTGCTAAAGACCACCACCTCATCTCGTTCCAAAAGCTCGAGGTTTTCGGATGCATCTCCATTCAAGAGATTCTCCAAATTGACAAACAAGGATTGCTTTTCATCGCGGGGAGGAACGGTTCTTAAAATTTGAATATATTTTGTGTATGGTTCGGGCAGCAAAATCTCAAAATTTGGAATCACTTCCAAAACTTTCAGCCCCGGTCGCCATTCAAAGGCTCCAGGCCTGCGAACATGCCCACGCAAAAATACCGTCTTTCGAATTTCTGAGAGAACGGGGAATATTTTGACAATATCACCATCAATCAGTCTCTCTCTAAGGTCACCCTTCATAGCTTCTTCAAAAGTCAAATTTTGAACATTGGGAGGGAGGACAAAATCCTTTGTGACTCGCTCTTTATTCTGTTGGACGCGCTCCAAAGACAAACGGCCCGCATACCCAGAAAACGAAAGTCCTCCACTCAACTGCAAAATATCAAATAGATTCGTATCCTCAGTAAGTTCATAGATTGCAGGGCGCCGGACTCCTCCCGTCACAGCTGCCACATCGCGGAGGACAGGAATCAAAATGACATCGTGGGGCTGCAAATCAATGGAGGCTGTTTGGCCTTTCGTCAGAAAATTATAAAGATCGACTTTATGAGCGGTTTTATTGGCTCGAACAATTTCGAGTCGTCGCAAGCTTCCAGATTTTTTTACCCCACCCGCCTGAACAAGTGCATTTACAATTCCAGCAGTCGCAGGAACGAAGTACATTCCCGGAGTTTCCACTTCACCGACGACATAAAGTGGAATGTTGCGCGCTGTTTCCAAACTCAGGCGCATCTTGATCCCGTTATAAGAAGAATTGAGTCTCTTTAGGACTACATCTCCGGCATCTTTAAGAGTTTTGCCCGCAACCTTAATGGCTCCGACTCGGGGCAGAAACACTGTGCCATCTTTTTTAACGCTCAAATAAACCGAAAAACTGTTGGAGCCCCAAGCCACAAGATAAAGTTCATCGCCTGGCCCGACAATGTAATCAGGGCCAGCGGGGGCCTCAGCAAAAAAGTTCCTCGCCTGCTCCTGACGATCGTCTGAGTCCTCTGTAGTTCGAGGGAGAAAGGCTTCGTATCCAAACTGTTTAAAGTCTCTAAACAATTCGAGAGGAAACTTGCCAAGGAGAACCTCTTCAACTTTTGATAACTTTTGAGAAGCGGGCTTTTCAAACAGATCCCCATCCTCAAATTCTTCACTCTCTACCAAATTGGTGGGTCGCTCTTTGGGAGTTTGAGCGGCCTCTGGCAAAATAGGGTCTAAGACTCCTTCGTCTCTGTACTGTTGCTTGAGTAAATCGGCATCTCGCACAAGCTCAGTCGCTTCATCACGAATCTTCAACTCTTCTGACAGATCTCGCTTCTCACCTTGCAAGGAGGCCTTGTCTTGTCTCGCCCGATTTTTTTTCTCTTTTACTAGAACTTGTCCCTTGCGCTTTGATTCATAGGGCCCATTCGGTCCAAGAGCATTCGCTGCTCCAGAGGCATCTCGCTGCACTGTCTCTGAAGATGTCCCTGAATTGGAATGAATATTTGAAGGTTCTGACTGAGCAAAAACGCTCAGTCCTGGCAAAAGTAAGCTGAGAAACAACCCCCTAAAGAACATAGCAAAGGCTATCACTGCGCTGCTTTAGCCGGCAACCTGAAACGCCTCCGACTGTGTGCTAGGGCTTGCAGGGATTTTATGGCGCCGTGCGGCCAATTGCGTTTTGAGGTCCCGATCAATCCCATCTACGAGTACCTTAAGATACTCGGCGGCATTTTTTGGCTCCCTATCGACACAATCCACCAAATTCGTCAGTGCGGCCTGCGAAACTTCGCCTCGCAAGTCTGGCTTAAGAACAAAAACTTTCTCGACCCCGGTCCTTAAAACATCGTCGGATTCCCAGGCGAGCTCCTCTGCCAACTTCTCACCTTCTTTAAGCCCAGTATAAACAATGCTCAATCCTCGAGCCCCTCTGGGATCAGCCAATTCAATCATGCGACGAGCCAGTTGATCGACTTTCACAGGCTGCCCCATATCAAGCATGTAGATGTTTCCCGTGCTTCCATGAGTACTCGCATGCAAAACTAACTCAACCGCCTCAGGAGCTGTCATAAAAAATCGAGTTGCCTCTTTATCTGTCACTGTCAGAGGCGCACCTCTCCGGATCTGTTCTCTAAAAATTTGCACAGCTGAGCCACTGCTCCCCAGGACATTTCCAAAGCGAACCGAGATGACCTCTACGCCTTCATCCGCTTTGGCCTGGCAAACCATTTCCGCTAGCCGTTTCGAATACCCCATCACACTCTTAGGATTTACCGCTTTGTCTGTTGAAATATTCACGAACTTCTCCACGCAACCAGAAGCAATCGCTTTATCGAGTAAGATCTTCGTCCCCAAGACGTTATTCTTTACGGCCTGCCGAGAGTTGACCTGCATCATTCCCACATGTTTGTAAGCCGCTGCATGATATAGAAGTTTTGGTGCATAACTCTTGAACGCATAGTCCAGAGCGGTTTCATCCAGAATATCGCCAATCATGGCCACGATTTTTGACTGAGGAAACTTTTCTCGAAGCTCTCTCTCAATATAAAATAAATTCTCTTCTGAGCGTTCAAACAAAATTAATTGAGCTGGGTTGAAGGTGAGGACCTGACGGCACAATTCCGAGCCAATCGAGCCCCCCGCACCGGTGACCATTACCGTTCTGCCCACAATCTCTTGCGCCGTTCGAGATTTGTTCAGTCTAATCGGCTCTCGCCCCAATAAATCTTCAACCTCCACTTCTCGAAGCTGATGAATCTGATGCCCCTGCTCGATCATTTCTTTCAATGAAGGGATTGTTTTGAACGAAACACCTGAAGCTATACAAAGTTTAACGATGCGATCCAACTGCTCCTTTTGAAGCGAAGGAATGGCGATATAAACTTCATTGATCGCATGTTCCTTGGCCAATCCAACTAAGGATCCAATATCGCCAAGAACTGGTACTTCCACAAATCGAGCGCGCGTTTTTGTTCGATCATCATCCAAAAAACCGACGACATGGATCTCTAGTTTAGCGCTCGCCTGAAGAGCCTTGACGAGCGAAATCCCCGCATCACCGGCCCCGACAACAAGCACTCTTTTATCGGACTGCCGCCTAAAGTTATCTCGAAGAGAAGTGCGTTCACGCAAAACTCGAACCCCCAGGCGTATCCCGCACTTCAGACCGACAGTAATAACAAAATCTAAAACAATGACTGCTCTCGAAAAAAACTCAAACGATAAGGACTGAATCAAAAAAATCAACACGGCAGCAAAAGCCATGCCGGCGATGATTCGCTTTACATCACCAACACTCGTGTATTTCCACCAGCCGTGATTCAAATGAAACAGCCGATTCAACGGAAGCTTTACCAGGAGGGCTATAGGTAAAAACTTTATGAAGTCATCCCACCTTGCAAAGAACTCCATCTCAAATCTTAAAAGATGAGCGAGTGCAGCAGCGGCGCAAATAATTGCCACCTGCAGCGCGAGGGACACCAGCTTACGGTAGCGAATGGTCGCATCAATAAATTGGATTAGAAATCGTCCCAACACCTACCCTCCAACCCTGTCTCAGAACTTCAACCTAGCAAGTAACGGGCGAGAGGTCACGCTCGAGCTTCAAAAGAAACAAGTTCCTATTGGGCGGAGCATAGAACATGAGGCAATCTAAGGACGCTTTATGTTAGATCAACGGCGGAAAATTCTACTCTTGGGATCGACTGGACAGGTAGGCCATGAGCTTAAACGCCTCCTCACACCGCTCGCAGAACTGACCGCAATGACTCGATCTGATTTCCATCATGAGTCTCCCGATGAAGTTGAAAGAGTCTTAACCAGCCTCAGGCCGGACATCATCATTAATGCAGCGGCTTATACGCAAGTAGAACAGGCCGAGATTGATTTCAATTCTGCAACCCAAATAAATACAATATTGCCAGAATGCTTGGCCGCATTTTGCCGCCGTCGATCAAGTCTTCTTGTTCACTATTCCACAGACTATGTTTTCGACGGTTCTAAAAATTCTCCCTACTTGGAGTCCGATCAGACCAATCCACTCAACGTCTATGGCAAGACAAAATTGGAGGGAGAAGTAAGGATAGTCAATTCTGGTTGTCGTGCGATCATCTTACGAACGAGCTCTGTATTTTCAAATCGCGGTCGCAACTTTGTGCTTACGATTCTGAAACTCGCTGGCACTAAAGACGAAATACCCGTGGTTTCTGACCAAACAATGTGTCCGACGAGCGCTTCCCAAATCGCACAAGCAACGTGCGAAATTCTCAATCGGGATTCTCCGCCGTTAAACGGAATCTTTCACGTGACCTCGCCAGATACTGCAACTTGGTTTGAATTTGCCGAGGAGATTTTAAAACAAGCAGCGCCGTATTTGAAAAATATCCCCAAAGTCAGAGCGATCATGACATCTCAGTATCCCTCAAACCTCAAACGCCCACTCTATACTGTTTTAAGTTCTGAAAGGATAAAGAGAGAGTTCAATATCAAACTCCCTTCCTGGAAACTTCAGTTAAGTAAGGTAATCGGAGAGATCTTCCAATGATACAAGTGGAAAAGACAGAGTTTACAGATCTATGGGTGTTAAAGACTGAACGTTTCGGCGATCTAAGAGGTTTTTTTTCCGAGGTCTTTAATGCGACAGAATACCAAGCCCTCGGCCTGCCCTCTCAATTTGCCAATATTAGCATTTCGCACTCAGCGCCCAACGTTTTGCGAGGACTTCACTATCAATTAGCCCCAGCTCAAGGAAAAATCGTCAGCGTCGTCGCAGGAAGAATTTTTGATGTTGTTGTGGATCTTCGAAAGAATTCGCCCACTTTTAAAAAGTGGCTTTCTTTCAGCCTTTCAAGCGATACCCCAAAGCATTTGTGGATCCCTCCGGGCTTTGCTCATGGATTTTGTAATACCGAGAACACTCCGGCAACAGTGCTCTATTTTATTGACCAACCCTATTCTCCCGGATCCGAGCGAGGAATCCGCTATGACGATACTACTTTGCAAATCCCCTGGCCGCTTTCTCACCCCATCGTCTCGCAAAGAGATCAGAGTTTCTCTACGATTTCATCTTCCGAATTTTTATCGTTCGGCGCGTGAGAGCATTTGCTCATAAATCTGCAAATATCTCTGAGACGCTTTGGTTGAAGAAAAATAGTCTCCTGCCAACGCTCGACAACGCTCAGAGACTTTGGGGTCTTCGAGCAATTCTAAGAATTGAGCAACGCCAGCCTTAATTGATTCTAAATTAAAATCTTCAATGCAAACTCCCACTCGGTGATCCCGCACAAGCCTTTCCACGTCACCCACCCTGGTATTCGTTAACACCGGGACTCCCACAGACATGAGTTCACCAAGCTTGGTAGGGCAAGAGGCGACCTTTGAAAACGTCTGCTTCACAAAAAACAGAGCTCCATTCAACTGATCAAGCTCTCTGGGGATCTCGGAATAGGCCACAGCTCTCACTTCTGAAACGTCTGCCAATCCGGCATTTGTAATATCAGTCAGAATTGATCCCGTTCGATCTCGATTGAGAAACAAAAATCGTGCTTCTGGCCGCAAGAGATGAATCTGCTGAAAAGCCTTTAAGGCAGCATCAAAATCATAGGAAAAAGAGGCCGAGCCCACGTATCCAATTTTAAAAGTCGAGAGCGTTCTTGATGATGTATGACGAAATCGATCTTGCTTCACACATGTCGGAATCACCACCGTCTTATCTTTCGGAAGGTAATCTAAGCTGGCAAAGCTGAGCGTAACGTTTTGATTTGCCCAGAGAGGCATTCGTCTTTCGAGCGATTTCAAAATCTTATAGCGAAGCGAATCTCGGGCCCAGGCTCCGCCATCGACCTTCTCGTCGGTCCAAAATCCCCGCATATCAAACAGCCACTTCACTCCCAACAGCTGCAGTCCACGACCGATGATTGAAGGAATAAATCCCCGCGTATGCACAATCTTTACGCGTGAGCTCAAACAGATTCTTACAGCCATCAAGATTCCGAGCGTGATATCAAAAGCGGATGCCAGAAGTCGGGGGCGACGATGGTAACGCAAAAAATGCCAAGAAATTCCTGCGGATTTGACTCTCATTTGCATTGCGGCCAATCGTTCCTTCTCAGAAAGGTCCGTTGGCTTCTCAAAGGTCAGCAAATGGACCCTGAGCTGAGGATCGAAACTACACATCTCTTCTAGGTAAACAAGAATCTGGGACTCCCCCAAGGGCTCCAGAATTCCATCGAGCGAAATATAGAGACTATGCTTAAGGCCCCTCACTGAGCCGAAAGCTAAATCCCGAAGCCCTAAATGTGAAGAAAATTCCGCCCCTAGGGCAATCTTAATGACAGATGACTATTCGGATGACTTGCTTTTTTAATTTAGAGATTCTGCTCACTGGTGGAGGCCACGAAATGACTGCAGAGCGCCCAAAAAGTTCAGCTTTGATTGTGACCGGTGGCGCGGGATTCATCGGGTCCGAAGCAGTGCGATTTATTCTAAACGAAACAAACTATGACGTCGTGGTGATTGATAAACTCACTTACGCGGGACGCTTGGAGAATCTAGAGACCGTTCGAGACAACGCTCGCTTTCATTTTTATAAATCAGATATTTCAGACTCAAAGTCGGTGGAAAGAATTTTTTATGAGCATCGTCCGGTAGGGGTTCTCCATTTGGCAGCTGAATCCCATGTGGATCGTTCGATCGATGGCCCTGAAGCCTTTGTGGATACCAATATTGTAGGAACATTCAGACTTCTACAGATGGCGAGGCAGTATTGTGAAACAGCGCACCCCCAAACATTCAAATTTGTTCACGTCTCCACAGACGAAGTCTTTGGCTCCCTTGAGATGGAGAATGCATTTTTTGATGAGCATTCACCTTACGATCCGCGCTCTCCCTACTCTGCATCAAAGGCTGCTTCTGACCACCTGGTGAGAGCGTTTGGTCACACATATAAAATCCCCGTGGTCATTACCAACTGCGGGAATAACTACGGACCTTTTCAATTTCCCGAAAAGCTTGTTCCCGTAGTCATCCTCAATGCCATCAATGAGAAGCCCATTCCCGTCTATGGTGAAGGCACAAACGTCAGAGATTGGATTTATGTAACTGATCATGTGCGCGGAATCATTAGCGCCTTCGAAAGTGGAAGTGCGGGACAGACTTACCTTTTTGGTGGAGGGACGCCCACCAACAATCTCACGCTTGTGAAGGAAATCTGTACAATCCTCGATGGATTAAAACCAAGACACAATCACCGCTCTTATGCAGAGCTCATTCAATTCGTGCGGGATAGACCTGGACATGATTTTCGCTATGCCATTGATTTTACAAAGACGACTCGAGAGCTCCAGTGGAGCCCGAAGGAATCTCTTTCGACTGCCCTCAAAAAAACTGTGGGATGGTATTTGGGCAACTTAAATTGGTGCGATCAAGTCTCCGACAAGTCCTATCTTAATCGACTCGGTCTCCAAGTCAGTTCAGTACAGGATTCGCAGAGAACTCTATGAAAGGAATTGTTTTAGCAGGAGGAAGTGGATCACGTCTTCATCCCATTACAAAGGGCACGAGCAAACAGCTGCTCCCTGTCTACTCAAAGCCAATGATTTATTATCCACTCTCAGTTTTGATGCTCGCCGATATCCGTGAAGTATTGATCATCACGCTCCCGGAGGACGAATCGAAGTTTAGAAAGCTACTGGGTGATGGGAGTCAGTGGGGAATGCGCATTGAGTACGCGCTCCAGCCCGAACCACGCGGTCTCGCCGAAGCATTTATCATCGCCGATAAGTCAGGGTTCCTAAAAGGGGGACACGAAGGTGCCGCTCTTGTCCTCGGAGATAATATTTTTTATGGAGGTGGCCTCACACCAAGCCTGCGTCGTGCAGCGGCTCGAGACAGTGGTGCCAGCGTGTTTGCCTACTGGGTCAAGGATCCCGAGAGATATGGCGTTATTGAATTTGATTCCCTTGGGGCTCCAAAGCAAATTCAAGAAAAGCCTAAGGTTCACATCTCGCCCTACGCACTGACTGGAGTTTATTTTTTTGATTCACAAGTCGTACAGATTGCAAATGGCATTAAGCCATCATCTCGCGGTGAACTTGAAATTACAGAAATCATGAATTTTTATCTCAAAAGTGGTCAACTCAATGTCGAGATTTTGGGGCGCGGTATCGCGTGGCTGGATACAGGGACTCCCGAAGCCCTACATCAAGCCGCGAATTTTGTTGAAGCGATTGAAGAAAGACAGGGATTGAAAATCTCATGCCCAGAAGAAATCGCGTTTAGACAAGGCTGGATATCGAAGGATCAGCTCGGATCTTTAGCTCGGTCCATGAAGTCGAACGCCTATGGACAATATTTAGAGCGCTTACTCGCTGAAGCAGTTCCTTCCTCTAAAACGCAACCCCTATTAACATAAAGCTGAGGCCTGAGCCGGCGACGTTGGCGTAGATATCACGGACATCTCGATCGCCCCCACGCTTGGGATCTGTGTATTCCTTGGCAGCACCCGCGGCGTTGATCAGGACAAAGCAGCCAATCTGTGAGCCCCATTTGGATCGGGTCACTGTTTTGGCAAGAGCGTAGCAACTGGTTTGAGCCGTGGCCGCGATTCCAAAATGGGCCGCCTTGTCGACGGGGACTGGATCCCTGCCCGGTTCCTCGGCGGCTTCTGCGTTTGAGAAGCAAGCGCTGACGATCAACGATAAGAAGATTAAAATGAGACCCAACTCTTTAGTGTTCATATGTCCGTACTCCCTAACTTAACTCGCGGCCTTTAATGCAAGCCCCAGGCCAAGAAGACGGCTCCGATAAGTTATTGAAATAACTGCCTAAAATATTGATGCCGCGACAACTTCGCCCCAAATAAAGGCGCCAAAGTGTGATGAATATGTCTCACTGCCTATATGTGTCGGTACTTTCACCCGCCATTTCTTCAGAGGATTTGACGCCACCCGCAAGGCGGCAGCGAGCTCGTTCTGCAAAGAGTCGCGAGCCAGACAACGAAGCCGATGTCTTCGAACGAGGGCGCGTACCATGATGTACGTAACCGAGAGAGAATCGAGGCGGAGGAAGTATGGCGAAGTGAATCTGCAGCAGAAAAATGCGCGGCCTGAGCGATTCGAACGCCCGACCCTCTGGTTCGAAGCCAGATGCTCTATCCAGCTGAGCTAAGGCCGCACTCTTAAAAAAACCTGACTCAAAAGGCATACTCGAGCATGCATAGGCAGCGCAACCTCTCTGTCAGATTAGTTTAACTCCCTTAAATCAATATTCTCCAGGGCGACGGCGTCCAGGAACGGGCTTAGGATCCGGCTCGGGTGTAGTGCCTCCGCAGCCTGGGCACGAAGTCGTAATCTGGCAGGGATCAATGCCCGCATCTCTCAATTCCTGGCATATCGCATTCACACCTTCTTCATTGCCACATTGCCACCAGGGCTTTTCGCCACAATACCACTCACTCCATCCATCCGCTGGGTTGAGGTAGCGATATCTCCACCAAAAATTATTCCAATGGCTACAAACGAGTCCCATTCCTTCATAAAATCGACACAACCGTTCATGAGCCGCTTCTTCTTCGGTCTCCGGGATCTTGAGTTCACCATTCTCACTAATCCAGCAATGAATCGCTTGCCCCGTAGAAGGTTCGATCAAACAAACTTCCCATTTTCCATCAGGGGTTCGTGTTCGCTGAATATTAAAGGCATGATTCCAACCATAGGAAAAAAGAAAAATAATATGGCAGTTTTCACGCTCTGATTCCGGCAACAATTGGCAATAGGCCCAAGCCGTATCATCACAATCCCAAAACTCCTCCGAACAATTCACAGGAAACAAATGTTTGTGAGGAACAACATAGTCCGGAACCAAACCTCCTGGCGGAGTGGGATATCTCGTGGGAGGCATCATTGCTAAGATCGCCGCAGATCCACACACAATTTCGGCCTTAAACGGACCTGGCTTCGCAGAGTACTCCCCATCGCGCGAATTCCGCGCTGCTGCTTCAGCCGCAGCACCGCCCGCAGGGACTAAAACGCAAGGACCGCGGTTGAGACGCTCTTGTGGCGAGCGCACATAGCGATTGATCCCTGTTGGATTCAGGCCATGAGCGGCGTTGAGAAGAAAGAGCTCTTCGGAATGGCTCAAGGCATAATGGGGACCATTACGCATGACCTTCCAGTCAAGAATCTCCCAGTTCATTTCTTTCATCGCTTCGGCCATCGCCTCGGGAGTATTAAAGATCGAAAGATCTTCTAAGTTCTGAGCTTTCAACTGAGCACTTTGACTGCCCATCAAAAAGAAACTTACCGCCACAAGAAACAGGGCACTTTTACCACACCACGCTCGTTTCACAGATTCTCCTCACTTCCCCCCCTATTTGATTTTTAGTAATTTACTTCGACGCGAACTTTCATTCGCGCAAATGTTGGGGCTTCCGAAATCTCTCGAGGGACATACGCGACGTATCGATATCCCATTGCATTACTCCTCGAGGAATCAGTCAGAATTCGATTCTTTTTTGCAACCTGAGTCACATTCCAGTTGGAATCAGAAAGTTGGACGAATAATTCTCCCGTGTCCTGAAAGTTTCCATCCAATAGATTCATGCGACCAAAAACAACTGCATAATAATCTTCGGGGGCCTTATTCTGGCGAGCGAGCGAAAAATAAAACTCCAAAACAGATCTCGCCAGCTGGGGATCCGTATGCGGGCCTTTTCCTGAACCCGCAAACCTTCCACCATACCGCTTAAAGAACTCAGCATCGTCCTTTGGATCTGCGGGCAACTGCTCGTGGCCTCGAGCGAGTTCTTCTTTCTCAAACCAGTCTTTAAATTCAAGGGCTCCTCGAACGTGAGCTTTGGGGTTTTTTTCTGTCGGGCTGTCATCGATTTGCTCAATGAGAATTTCGTAGGACTTGCCCGCTTTTGAAAAAGTCTTCGTGGTCTGCCATCGGCCTGATGGAGATTTTTTGAGATCTTCCCGTCTTAAATGAAACAGAGTCTCACCGAGGACGCCCGCATCTCTCAAGTCTTTGGACAGACTCGCTTGAGTCTCCGAAGGAATACTCTCCAGAATCGTCGCCATCTCTCTCTGGGTTATTGGGGTTTCAAGAGTCAGCTGCATCAGACTGAGCGGGCTCACACTCAACCGCGCACCAGAATTATCGAGCTCTTTTTGAGTTCCTTTAATGGACTCCTGACTCGCTACTGAACTGGAGTTTTCTTGGATCTTGATTTTAAGAGAATTCAATATCTCTTGGCGACGATCCCATTCTTTGGCCATCGGATCTGGATTCTGAGAAAACAGAGGACTCCATCCGAATACGGCGAGCACGACACAATACCCAATCGAAACACACACACGCTTCATTCCGCCTCTTTGGCACAGCTCTATTTGAAACGGCAAGGAATAAGGCAGTAGAATTTAATGCCACTCCAATCCTCAATAAGCCTTTGGATAGAGACGAATTTTAAGAACGCCTAGCGGTTTACGCCGTGTGCAAGATTTTCGCGCAAGCAGTTGGGGCTGACCTCTACAAAGTGAGAGGCTTCACGAATCTCGCCGATAGATCGACAGTTGAGATAGCTCATGCCACTGCGGATTCCACCCACAAACTCTTGAACGATCTCTCGCACAGGCCCTTTACAGGCCACATGAGTACTTTCACCCTCGGGAGCCATCCCTTCGGGCAACTGGCCGCCGCGCCACGAGGTCTGCGCAGAACGAGACGCCATTCCACGATACAACTTTTTGCCGTGTACAATTTCTCCAGGAGTTTCGATCGCTCCCGAGAGCACACTGCCCATCATTAAGGTAGAGGCTCCCGCCGCGAGAGCCTTCATCCCATCGCCACTTGTTCGTAAGCCTCCGTCCGCAATAATCGGCACTCCCGATTTGCGCGCAATCTCGGAGCAAATCGCAATTGCGGAGAGTTGAGGCATCCCAACACCGGTAATAATCCGCGTCGTACACATACTGCCTGGGCCAATTCCAACTTTGATCGCATCTGCACCCGCGGTGATCAAATCTTCGGTCGCCTTAGGAGTCGCGACGTTCCCGCCAATCACATCGACTTTCGGAAATTCCTTTTTGAGATGCCGAATCATTTCAATCATGGATTCGCTATGGCCGTGCGCAATATCCACTGTCAAAATCTGCGCACCAGCATCGACAACGGCGCGTGCGCGCTCCTTTGAATCTTGATTCACTCCCACAGACGCGGCGATAAGGCCTGCGTTCGGCATCTTGTCCCTAATTTTTTTGACTTGAGCCACTTGCGTCTCAATGGTCATAAACCGATGTAAGATCGCCGTCGCTCCGATTTCATTCATCGCGATGCACATTTCGGCTTCGGAGATCGTATCCATATTGGCAGCCACCACCGGGAGCTTGAGCCTAAAGTTTCTTGTCAGTAGAGAATCCGTCTCAACATGAAATCGGCTTTGCACAGCTGATCGACAGGGCATGAGCAAAACATCGTCAAAAGTATAAGCACGATCGCGCTTGGCGAGATCACTGGCCGAAAAAACAAATCCCATCATGTGTAAGTCTCCTCAATTTGGATGCATCAAACCTTTGAAGAGTTACCGAACGGGCTTCTTTTTGGCGAGCGCAATTCAGTCGTCCTCATTATTATTGGCTTCGGGCTATGAGGCTCGATAAAAGCGCTAAGACATGCCGATTCGTCAGTACATAGCCTCCTGGAAAATGCTCTCCAAGCTCCCCAAAGAGATTTGGACCTTGAGCCTCACCATTTTTATCAATCGCTGCGGCAGTATGGCCTGGCCGTTTTTTACTCTTTATCTGACGACTCAGCGTGGATGGAGTCCGGCAGAGGCGGGCGGCCTGCTGTTTCTGGACGGGATTTTTGGATTCAGTGGCGCACTCATTGCCGGTGCGCTCACGGATAAAATTTCGCCCGTCATCATCATGAGAGGGAGTCTGATTTTTTCTGCTCTTAGCCTTCCGTTGATTCCTCTCAGTGAATCTTCGAGCGCACTCATTATCGCAACAGCCCTTTGGGCTTTAGGCACCCAGGCTTACCGTCCGGCGGCGGCGACGATGCTCAATTTGCTGACTCCTGCCGAGGATCGAAAACTCACGTTTTCTCTCTACCGCCTGGCCATTAACTTTGGATGGGCCATTGGCCCCGCGCTCGGAGGAATCATTGCTGAGAGAAGTTACCCCGCACTTTTTTATATCAATTCCATCGCGCTTTTTTCAGGTGTTTTTGTATTGGCAAAACTCAAATCTCCTCATCGACCCAAACGAGGGGATCTCCCCGCAGAATCCAATTTGATTCACCCCTATCGAAAAGAATCTCGAGCATTTTTTGATACGACGTTTTTGTTTTTTCTTTTTGGAATATTTTTGGTCGCCTGCATTTACAAACAACATGACACGGTTCTCGGGCTTCATTTGGCGCAGAATCTTCACCTCTCGACGGCTTGGATCGGACTTTGTTTTGCGGTGAATGCGATCCTCATTGTGTTTGTCGAAATCCCTCTCAATGTCTGGACTCATCACTGGTCACTCAAACGCTCCATGGTTCTTGGAAGTTTGATCTATGCCATTGGTTTTGGACTTCTAGGATTTGCTTGGAATTTTACGACAGTCGCGATGCTTGTTGCGTTTTATACATTTGCAGAAATGATCGAATCTCCCGCCGTCCATGCCAGTATTGCCCATCGAGCTCCCGAACATCGACTCGGCGAATACACTGGGCTTTTGACGATGACTTTTTCGCTCTCCAACTCACTTGGACCCTGGATTGGAACCTGGCTCTATGAGCATTACACTCACTATTCGGTCTGGGCGTTTTGCTTTTTGTGCGGGACCATCGGGGCCGCGATTTTTTGGCGATCTCAGTGGCTCAACCCTCACAAAAGCTGAGTTTTTTTGGCAATCAAGAACACTTTGTCTCCCCACGCCGAAGAAGGCGTCAGCTCAGAATAATATTGAATCTGAAAGCTCATGCTCTGAGGATTAAGCGACGTTAAAAGTTCATTGGCTTTGTAGCATTCGAAGGCTTCGATACTTTTGTTGGTTTTTATAGCAGCGAGGAGGTGGGCCTCCATGATGAGCACGCCATTTTGTTTGAGACCTCGCGATAAATTTTTGAGCAAAGTCAGGGGCGGCTTAAAATCCACACTCACAATTGCATCATAGGCGAGAAGCTCTGGAATAAAAAAATCCAAGTCCCCCGTCTTCCAATTCACTTTGGCCCCAGACTCTGCTGCAAGCTTTTGAGCGCGCTCGTGCGCAAGAGGAGCCGAATCAATCGCCGTAACATCGTATCCCTTAAGTGCAAGCGCGACAGCGTTACGACCTTCGCCCGCAGCGATTTCCAAAACCTTTCCGCCAGAAGGAATCAAATCCAGATACGAGATGACAAATTCAGAGGGCGTCTTTGAATACAAATACCCCTCGGTCTTAGAATATTTTTCGTTCCACCACTCTTTGGTATTTTCTTTGTGCTGAGATCGAATCATTTGTTTCGCGCTCGAGTAAAAGTCAAAAGCAAATAAGAGAGACGCTCCATCTGACGCTGATCTTGTGGAGCCACTTTGTATTTTTCGTAGAGATCAAAGAGCTGCTTACCAAGGCTCGTATACAAATGAGAATCAATCACGGGCGTTGCCAATTTTTTGGACTCAAAATGACGACCCTCCTCAAGACCCAAAGATTCGATCACATCGTCACGGCTTGAGCTCAATGACATCCCCCACCACAGCATCCGCCCGCCACTTCTGCCTCAGGCGAAATTTTTTCCTCCGTCAAAGGAGGCAAATTTTTGATGCGATCAAACGCAAAAATACTGCGATGACTATCGGCCCACATAATTCCAACAGCATAATTGCCTACGAGATCTAATGAATGAACGCTTCGCGATCTTTCAAAGCGAGCATCGCGATAGTCCGGATGACTCGGCATTTCTCGACATACCGCGCACGTACAAGCGAGCCTCAGGCGAGCATAATCGACGACGTCGAGCTTTCCATCGGACCAAATAATCTGAAGGCCGCCACTCGAACGGCGAATCTCTTTGGGCTTCATGAGGACTAATTAAGTCCCGAATCAATCCTCAATCAAGAACATCTGGAATTCTGCCTTGTTGCCACTTCGACGCTTGCTCGCAAGGCGCACCTGATCCTCGGGCACACCCTTCGCAACGAGATAAGCGCGCAGGGATTCGAATCGCGTATCTATGATAGAACTCGATTCACCCGGTCCAACAACCCCTTGGAACTGAATGACTGAGCTGGGGTTTTCGAGCAAGAATTTACTCGTCTGATCAAGTGTCATCATCACTTGTGGCTCGACAGATGCATCGTTTGGCGAAAACGAAAGCTCACCCGGAATTTTTGTCGGATCTTTAGCAGCAGGGGCCTTGGCCGCCGCTTTTGGTACTATCGCTTGAGTGGCAACGGCAGCTTCGTCTCCCAGCCCTGCATCAGCCACTGTCGCCGCAGGAGCTGCGGATTTAGGCTTTGCAGATTGAGGCAAAAATTTATCCAGTGGTCGAGCGGGCGCTTTGATGACTTCAGTCTTAGTTGCTTCAGATTTTTTGAGATTGCGCGCCTCTTCACCGGTTTGCTGCGAACCTCCTTGAGTTATATCAGTTGCAGCTTGCGCTTCTGCTAAGGCAATCGCATCAGGACTCAAATCCATTTTCTCCGGAGCCTCCGTCGTTGCAGAAGCAGAAGTTTGATCTCCCTTAGCAGCATTTGGATCTACCGGAGTCTCAAAAGCCTCGGACTCTGCCGTATTTGCTTGAGGAGTAAGCATTCCTTCAGGCCCCTTGATTTGGCGAGGAGTGGGAAGAATTGCAAAGTTTGGAACTTCCTTTTTGGCTGCTACGGGAGTCGCCGCATCGGCCGATGCGGATTGAAGAGCCTCGCTCGAGATTTCTCCAGGCATGGAGGGGGTCTCGACGGGCTTCACTTCTGCATCGCTCGGAGCGGACTTCACAGAAGGGCTAAGATCGGTAGGAACCGCTGGCAAAATGGGAGTCGGCACTGGAGCACTCGAAGAGGCTCGAGCTCCCGGGACTTCTGCCACCGGTGCAGAACCGCCTTCATTTATTTTCTTTTCCACAGGAACCGCGGGTCGCACAGGCTGACGAGCTGGTGCCGGCGCAGACGGAGCGACAGGCGCCACTTTAGGTGCTACTTTTGGTGTCGCGACAGAATTTCGAGTGGATTTTGCCACTCCATTCGACTGAGCGGCTCGCTTCATCGCCAAATATTTTGCGAGAGCTGCCTTGGGCAGCGCTCGAGGTTCTTGAGAACGTGGCTTAGGCTCGTTATTCCACGCTGGATTCGGTGCTGGCAAAAATTCTGGCTCTGCTGCGGGCAGAGATGCGGGCGCTTGTGCAACAGCGGGTGCCGGCGCACGAACCGCCGCCAATGGAGCAGGCTCTGCTCGCTTTGCTGCCATCTTTGCTTCGTACGCTCCCGGATCGACAATGCTCTCAGACCAAAGGAGAGATTCTCTAAATTTTTGAGTCGCAATATCGTACCGAGCTTCATCCAACGCCACTCGACCTTCCGAAAAATTCACGCGCGCTTTTTCGAGATCACGATGCTGAGGCTCTTTGGTTTGCGCCTTTTCGAGCTGCCGAAATGCGCTGACATAAAGTTTGTTTGCATCCTGAGCAGCACAGCCCGACAGGCTTAAAGCCAGTAAAATCCGGCACCAAATTCGATTCATATAACCTTTATTCTACAAATGACGCGCGCGTCGAAGCAAGCTATGCAAAACAAATGCCTTTGAATGAAAAGGACCGCCTCGCTAACCTTGGAGATCTTGCTGCGATATTGGCTCATGAGATGAAGAATCCCATGAATTCCATCATCATAAACCTCGAATTGCTGCGTTCTACTCTGACCGAATTGACCTCGGGCGTCGAAACACCCTCCAGTCAGCGCGCTAAAAAATACTTGGATGTTGTGGAAGGCGAAGTCAAACGTCTCGACAAAGTGCTCAGAGGATTCTTGGATTTTGCGAGTCCGCCCCAAACAACGCGAATACGATTCAAAGTAAATCCCGTGATCAAACTCATGGTGGATTTTATGGCGCCGGAGTTTAAAAACAAAGGTGCGACTCTCCAATGTGAGCTCGAAAGCGAACTTCCCGCAGTTCATGGGAGTGCTGATCAATTCAAGCAAGCACTCCTCAATCTGATGCTCAATGCGCTTCAAGCCATGCCCGAACAAAATGGCCACACCACCGTCAAAACAAAGACAGAGGGAACGCATATCGTGATCGAAGTTTCGGACAATGGTACTGGAATTGATCCTCAGATTTTTTCTAAAATTTTTGATCCTTATTTTACGACCAAAACTAAAGGCTCAGGCCTTGGACTCACCGTAGTCAAAAGATTTGCCAAAGATCATGGCGGCGATGTCCGAGTAGAGTCCAAAGCTGGTCAGGGGACCGTTTTTGCGATTCTCCTTCCTCAATGGACCTCAGATCCCTCTTAAAAGCGTTTCTGAGCTGCATATTCTGATGCCGGCTTTTTGCGATTCAGATCAAAGTTTGGTAGAGCCAATGATTCATGGTGGCCAACCCCCTCAGTTTTTCGAAGGTTCGGATTCTCGTCGTTGATGACGAAGAAAACGCGCGCGAAGGCTTTGAAGACCTTTTACAAACCTGGGGCTACGAAGTCGCTCATGCCGGCGATGGTAAAGCGGCCCTCGAACTCGTCAAAAAATTTCAGCCTCATGTGATTTTGACAGACCTCGTGATGCCCGAGCTCGACGGAATGCAACTCCTCGAAAAGCTCAAAGAAGAGAAGCTCGCTTCCGAGGTCACTTTTGTAATTCTTTCGGCTCACGGCAATATTGATTCAGCGGTCGAAGCCATCAAAAAGGGTGCTTATGACTTTCTGACAAAGCCAGTGGATGTTGTTCGGCTCAAAATTTTGCTCGAGAATGTGACCAAACGTCTCGGCGTCGAGCAAGAAATGACGAGCCTGAGAGACAAGGTTCGACGTCTTGGAACTTTTGGCAAACTCAACGGCTCAACACCGCGAATGAAATCTGTCTTCAAGCAGATTCAAGTCATTGCACCGACGACGGCCTCTGTTCTCATCACGGGAGAGTCTGGAACAGGTAAAGAACTTGTTGCCAAAGCGATCCATACTCAATCAAAGCGCAAGGACAAAACCTTCATCGCGATTAACTGCGGCGCTATCCCAGAAACTCTCCTCGAAAACGAACTCTTTGGTCACGAGAAGGGCGCCTACACTGGAGCCAATACTCAGGAACAAGGCTGTTTTGAAGTGGCTGACGGAGGCACGATTTTTTTGGATGAAATCGGCGAGATGACGCCCGATATGCAGACCAAACTTTTGCGCGTTTTAGAAAATGGAACATTCCGACGAATCGGTGGCAAAAAAGAATTGCAGGTCGATGTGCGAGTTATCGCGGCCACCAACCGAGATCTCGAAGGCTTGGTTGAAGATGGAAGCTTTAGAGAAGATCTCTTTTATCGCCTCAATGTTTTTAGCATTAAGCTTCCGCCGCTGCGCGAACGATCCGAAGACCTCCCTCTTTTGGCACAGACATTTATCGAGGAGTTTAACTTAAAGAACGACAAGCACATTAAGGGCTTGAGTCGAGAAGCTCTCATCGTCATTAAAAAATATTCCTGGCCTGGAAACGTTCGCGAACTCAAAAACACAATTGAGCGCGCCGTGATCGTCTGCCAGGGCGAATTTATTGACGTAGCAGACCTCCCTGAAACGATGACATCTAAGGCTCATAAGGCCCCTACTGTTGAATTTCGCTTGGGCCAGACGATGGATGATGTGGAAAGAGAGTTTTTGTTTCACACGATCAACTATGTGGATGGAAACAAGACGAAGGCGGCCAAAATGCTCAATATCAGCCTTAAAACCCTTCATAATAAGCTCGCCAAGTACAAATCTAGCGTCTGATGTAATTCTTACTCGATCTCATGAAATCATATAAGCGCATGAATTTATTGGCATTTTTACCATTTTAGGGGCTTTGTGCGAGAGGCCCATGTAAGAATTACTCAAAATCCGATCCCAAAAACCGATGGATTTTTGGTAAAATATGAATGATTTCAAATAGTTAAAAAGTTGGCATGCGCATTGCATAAAGAGTCATCACATAGTTTAAGTTTTGGTGGCAACGAACCCTTAAACCCTTAATCCCTCCCCCAAAGTTGCCACCAGAATTGCAAAGAGCCCGGTGCGCAAAGCCCGGGCTCTTTTTTTTGGATCTTTATAATCCCCGATGGATCAGCTGTTTCTAAAGGCCCTCAGGCTTAATGAACAAGTAGTCCAAATGCGTGGGCCATGTCGACGAAGCTGCAAAACTCAAATTGAGATACCTCTCTTTGGTTGATCGATCTGTCGGTGCTTTAGAACCCCAAGGGCTCCACGAGCTCGAAGTGTATGGGAGATAAATCGCCATCCCAGTTGATCGTTTGTAAGAATTCGATGCCATATTTTGGACCGTCGCATCTCTGAGCGCTTCGAGCAAATCGAAACTCTTTGTCCCAAATGCCATATCACTTTCTGAGCTTGCGACTCGAATTCTCTTTTCCATTACCAAAGAAACATAGTCACCCAAATCACGATAATCCGAATCAGAGAAATTTAGAGTCTCGTCCGCGGCACTCAACATTTGCTCGCGAGTCAGACCGCTCTCACTCTGAAGTGACTCGAGCCATACGCCGAGCTTCTCTTTGACGGCTGCCATTTTATTGAGATCAAAAGCAGAGAGCTGGACCTGGCGAGTTCCCTGGCTTCCACCGCTGTAGCTCAGATAGTATTGCTCGACAGAGTCCTTAAGAAAGTTCGCAACACTTAATTCATCTCGAGAAGTAAACGCACTCAACAAATGATCGTAAGCAAATCCGGGCCCAGGAATGACTTCCTCCGAAGCCAGAAGATAGTCCGCATGTGGAACAAGAACATCTCCGATTTCGAGCATGGCCATGAGGCAGGCATCAAAACCGACAACATCGATTTTGCGGCCCAGTAACCCTTGAACTTGAAGAAAGGCCTGGTCGAGCTCCATCGTCGTGATGTGAGTGCCAGACGAGTAGTCATAAGAGATCCCTTTGACCGCTCTAAAGCCTTCTTGTTTTTTCCATCCTGATCCATGATTCCAAATGATCACGGCATAATGTTTGGCCGGATATTTCTCAATTCCCCAAGTCATGAAATCTGCAAGCACACGCCAATCCCCCATGTCTTGTTCAGGCATGTCCATCACGATGGGAGAATTAAATGAATTGCGCTCTTCGACATAAGCTTGAGTGGATTTTTCCATATAGACACGAGAGCTTCCCGACTTGTTCCACTCGTCCCACTGGACCACCACATTGACTTGATCTGTGGAGCCTACTTTTTCCATCTCTCGCATATCATCAAAACCAAATCGCTCGAGATCGTTGTCCGCATTCAGAAAAACGAGAATCGTCCACTCCTTTTGTGTTGGTGCTGGTATCTCATCTGCAAAAGTGGCAGATGCAAAAATTGTCGAGAATGCAATCGTGAATACATTGAATTTCATTGAGCCCTTACCCCCTTGGTGATGATTTTCTCTCGAACTCTGCATTCCGTCATGAGGGGGGCGAGTCAGCACAATGCAGCCAGTCACTTTGAAATGCGTCACAAAATATCACCTCTGAAGCTTGACGAAATGATCGATTGAAGTTGTCACAGGGCCACGCTAGAACCTCAAAAGTGAAAAAGGGGGCAGTAGCTCAGCTGGGAGAGCGCGTCGTTCGCAACGACGAGGTCGCCGGTTCGACCCCGGTCTGCTCCACCAAATCATTTCCAGACAACTTGCCGCATCATTGGCGTTCTCTGTTGGAAAACGAATCGCAGAAAAAATATTTTTTGGACCTTCAAAAATTCTTGTGTTTAGAAAGAAAATCATCGGCCACAGTTTATCCTTCTCGAGAAAACATTTTGCGAGCGATTCAGAGTATTGATTTTCCCGATGTGCGCGTCGTGATTCTCGGCCAGGATCCTTATCACGGAGAAAATCAGGCGATGGGATTGTCTTTTGCTGTTCCTAACGATCTTCGAGTCAAACCTCCGAGCCTTCAAAATATTTTTAAGGAGATCAAATCAGATCTCGGCATTGAGCTCGATCCCAAGCTCTCCGATCTGACGGGCTGGGTATCTCAGGGCGTACTCCTTTTGAATACAGTACTCACTGTCCGAAAAGGTCAGCCTTTTTCGCATCGGGATAAGGGATGGGAAGTTTTTACGGATCAAATCATCCAGCATCTCAATGCCCGAACAGAACCTCTCATCTTTGTTCTCTGGGGAGCCGCTGCTCAAAAAAAGAAACTCCTGATCACCTCTTCTCATCACTATGTCCTTGAGAGCCCGCACCCCTCTCCGTTTTCGGCAGATCGCGGATTTTTTGGATGTAAGCACTTCTCTAAGATCAATCACATCCTCTCTCAAAAACTTAAAAGCGCACCCATTGATTGGTCGAGAATTTCTCAATCATGAGCTCTTCAACCAAAAGTGATCATGAGTATTTTTTTGAAGTTGCGCTTCAACAAGCAAAAAAAGCAGCAAAGCAAAGTGAAGTGCCCATCGGGGCGGTCCTTGTGCACCAAGGAAAAATAATTTCGACCGCTTTTAACAAAACGGAGAGCCAAGGGAGTTTTTTGGCTCACGCCGAAATATTGTGTATTCAAAAAGCCACAAAGATTCTGAAGACAAAATTTTTGAATCACTGCGAACTCTATATCACTCTGGAACCTTGCTTGATGTGCTTTACTGCCGCTCGCCTGTCTCGAGTCAAAGCGATCCATTACCTGGCAGCGAGTCCTAAGTTTGGACGAAAAGGTCGAGCTTATTTTAAGACGGCCATCAAAAAATCAAGACGCAAAGAATTGACGCAACAGGCAGTGGGACTTCTCTCGAGTTTTTTTGAAACTCGACGATAATAGAAAGGAGTGATGTATTGGATCTTGGCCTTGGCCATGTTGCTCTGCGCCTGCGGCAGCGAAAAGGTGGAAATCGCAACAGGCGCCCAACTCCGCGTGAGTTTTTCGGAGCGCATCGTCTCAGTAAATTTTGATTTGCGCCCCGACTTTCGATTGAACTCACCCTATCGAAAAACTTTTCAACAAGGAGATCTTCTCCTCGCAAGAACCTACCTCAATCCAGGGAGCGCTGGCGCAGGAGCAAAGCTGGGAGCCTTTGCCGCACCTGACGATCTTCGTAAGGCTGTCTTTGACGAAGATCAGATGAAGAAGTTTCCCAATTGGAAGAAGCTTCCAAGAACTGTGCCTTCGGGGGCGCTTAAAGTTTTGAGTGAAGAACAAGTGGGCGCCACCATGGAGTTTCTGTTTCAGGATCAGCCCTATCTGATTGTAGGGGGAAGCATTCGGACCGAAGCTTTTAAGGATCTTCCGATTGGATTCTTGGCGCATCAGTACTTCATGGATTCAAACAAGAATATCACCGCAAGCCTCTCCTTGGCCGGGCCCACCCTCCTTGGGGATGGGGGCATTTACTTTCTGGGATACTTTGGCCTCAATCCATTCGTCCTTGAACAGGCCGAAGGGGAATTCAACATTCCCCTCGTCTCAGAACCCATGAAAATTGAGTCTTGGGGCCTGTTTAGGGGAGACATTCTTGATCCTCAGTCTTGGCTTAGGAAATTTGAACGAAGTCTCGAGCCGTGGCGAAGTCTCTAACGCTCTAAACAAAAAATAGAGACCTCAAAAACTTCTCAGGGGCATTTTGGCATGCTAGCCATTGCCCCATGTTTTGGCGGCTGGCATTTGTGTTTTTTTATCTCATCGAGGCGTCGGCCTTTGCAGCGGATGCCCCCAAAAATGAAGCTGAACTTTTGAGTCTTGTATCGGACACTCTCAATAACTCTGATCCCCAAAAAAACACGATGGAACTCTTTACTCTTCAACTCCCCGACTCTCCGGAGTTTGATTCTGGAGTGGAGACTTTTTACCGACCGGATCTGAGTTTTTATGAGGCGAGAGAGGTCGGCGTCGGAGCGATGTTACCAAAGACACTCCCTCCCTTCGAATTTGGTCCAGGCCGAACGACGATTGTCGAATCCATCAACTATACGACTATTCCCAAAACTCCAACTGTCGTCGAACTCTCGATCCTCAGGACCGCCAGTGTATTCAAAATGGCACGTGGAGCTCTCACTCGTGTGCTCGACGTCACGGTTGATCGAGAAGCTTCACGGATTGAATCTGCACTTCTTCACCGACCACTCACTCACCTGTCTCAAGAATTTGCTCACGCGAACTCCAATCTCGGACAAATCTTAGTCCTGATTTCACGTCATGGACGGTATGGAACGCCCCTCGAACTCAAAGAGCTTGGAGAGTTTTCTGCGCCGAGAGGACTCTTTTCGACCACTACGGTTCTTCCGATTTTGGAAAGCGCTAAGCCCATCGGAGATGCTTTTACTCTCCTGATCGAAAGAACATATTCCACCACAGGAAATCTTGAGAGTTCACACATGACTCTCATTCGTCGCCTTGTGCTCGATCACTTTGAAGAGCCGTTTCAGGTTCGAGAGGCCTATCTCAATTCGAATACAGGCGCACTTGAGAACGCCGATATACTCATCCATCGGCGTCAGCTAAAGATTGTCCAACCTCGCACTGCACACAGGGATCTTCTTCATCGCACCACATTTTGTGCAAGAATGATGGGCAATTTCCACGTCCTTAGACCCCATCAGTGAGATTTGATCATTTCCCAAGACAGTGCAGTCCCCTTCGAAATCGGTTGTGCGACTTCTTTGCCAAGCACATTGTCCCAATGCTTAGGAGCGAGTCCAAATCCTGGGCGGATGATTCGTGCGTTCTTTGAATTTATTTTGTCACCGACCTTTAGGTCCTCAACAATGTAGATTGATCGGCGAAACTGAAGCGAATCCATTTCTTTTTTGGTGGGACCAAAGTGCACTTGCCCCAGCGCCTGAAAGGCTCGAAGGGATTCCTGGACTAACATCGCTAACTCTGCGGGTTCCATCGAGAACGCTGAATCCACGCCCCCCTCCGCTCGATTGAGTGTGAAGTGCTTTTCGATGACTCGAGCCCCAAGGGCAATACTGGCCACGGATACTCCGATGCCCATCGTATGATCCGAAAGTCCGACTTCACAGCCAAAAATCTTTTTCATTTCAGGAATCGTCAGGATGTTCGTGTTTTCTGGTGTTGCAGGATAGGTGGACGTGCACTTGAGAAGGACGAAGTTTTTGCAACCGGCCATTTTGAGAGCGGCCACGGTCTCAGCCATCTCCTCTTGTGTCGCCATTCCCGTCGAGACAATGACCGGCTTTCCCGTCGAGGCGATTTTTTTGACCAGAGGCAGGTCTGTCATTTCGAACGAGGCCACTTTGTAGAATTCCACATCGAGACTTTCTAAAAAATCGACAGCAGAATCATCGAAGGGAGTGCTGAAAGGAATGATTCCCAATTTCCGCGCATGATCAAAGATCGGCTTATGCCATTCCCAAGGAGTGTGAGCCTCTTGATAGAGCTCGTAAAGATTGCGTCCATTCCAAAGACTTTTTGGGTCGTTGATCACAAAATCTTTGCCCTGAGAGTTAATCGTCATTGTGTCAGCGGTGTAGGTTTGGAGTTTGATCGCATGCGCACCTGCTTTTGCCGCGGCTGTTACGATTTCTAACGCACGATCCAAGGAATGATTATGATTCCCCGACATCTCCGCAATAATAAACGGGGGATATTGAGGTCCAATCATATACTTCCCTAACTTAAAGCTCATGGTCTCACTTCCATTTCAAACAAAACCTCTTCGAGATTTTTTTTGCGCTTCTCCCATTGATCCTTAAAGTGTGCGAGCAAAATGAGATCCCAAAACTTACCATCCCTTTGGATATGTCGCGTGAGGCAGCCTTCCTGACAAAATCCCAACTTGCGATGTAATTCCAGACTCATTTGATCTGAGCCTACAACTTCCGCTTGGATCTTTCGAAGTCTTAGATTTTCAAAAACATACTCCAGACAAATCCATGCCATAGGGAGAACTTGTGAAGAGGACTTGAATGACTCTGGGATTGAAATTTCCCACCGAGCTCGCTGATGAGCGAGGTCCACATCAAAAAGTCTGAGAGTGCCTGAGTCTCCCATCGTCGATTGAATGACAAAAGTCGTCTGATCATGAGAAGGGGATTCTTTGATCTGAAAGTCCCGACGCTGAACTTCTGAGCGTACCATCTCTCCCTCTATCTTAATGCCGCAGGCTCAGAGAAAGAAGATCTGAAATTTTTACCGATGCAAATTTGTTTGGGGCGGCGCAGAATGCATTGCTCGGTAAATCATCTCGGCACGCTCCCAGTCTTCAGGTGTATCGATGTCCTGGACTCGATGGCGCGGCAAATGAAAGGCACGAGAGTTCTTGGCGTAGATTTTGCGATCCTTGAGAAACGTCTCAACGTTCAACCAATAAAACTGTCCGGCATCATGATAGGCCTCTGGCAAATCATTGGATCGAGCCATTTCGTATTCGGGCCAAACCATCTCCAAGCGACCTTCCGTCGACTCCTTCAGGGCCCTGAAGATAGGAAATGGAAACGTTGTTACCGGTATCACGGCCGAGGATTGGTGCTTTCGAATAAGGGCATAGGATTGCTTGAGATCTTCGCTTTCGATGAAAGGAGCTGTGGCCAAAATAAAGCAAACGTGTTCGTAAGGTTTCTTTTCTTCAACTCTCAAATACTCAAGAGCATGCACGAGAACCTCCCCCATTGGCTTGAAGTCATCGGAGAGACTTTCGGGCCTTGTGAAGGGGACTCGAGCTCCAGCTTTTTGTGCGACGTCCGCAATTTTTGGATCATCTGTGGAGACAATGACTTCCTCAAAAATCCCACTTTCAAGGGCTGCATCGATTGAATACTGAATCATGGGCTTTCCAAAAAAATTTTTGATATTTTTGTGGGGGATACGTTTGCTTCCTCCGCGTGCGGGAATCACAGCCACTGGTTTCATTCAAACAACCTCTTGATTCCGGGGAGAGGGATTTCGAGTCGTCGCCCCCCTTTTGGAATACATGAAAAGACTTTTCGATCCGCCATCAACGCGATCACAAGCGCCATGGTATCACAGCCCACCACCCAATCAGACCAGGCGACATCATGCGCGAGATCTCGATTGAGACTCACCGTGACGTTGAGCTTGTTGAGCTTTTCGCGCGCAAAATCTTCGTACTTTCCGGGCTTTTCCGAGGGGTGAGGTCGGATTCTAAACTCTCTCACTTTTGTGGAATGGGATTTGAGCCAGTCAATGAATCCATCCAAAGCTTCAAACTCGGAATATCCAAATCCATCTCTTCGCCCTGTGTGGATCTCGGCCACGTCTTCAATGGGCTGTGCCACATACAAGATATCCAAAGGCTGTGCTCTCTTTGTGTGAACTCCGAGAGCTTTTTCGAGATCTTGGATGCGTTTGACGATCTCCTCGAGATAAGGATTGGGCTCTCTTTGGATCAAAGGATGTTTGAGCTCCTCTCGTGCCTTTTGCTCTGCGACTTCATCATGCACAACAATTTGGTCCGGCAATACAAATCCGTCTACGGTTTCGAATCGCTCTCGATAGTGTGTCCAGTGATCCAAGAATGTCGTGGAAGGAATTCGATGCCGCTTGGCCCATGCAATGACTTTTTTGTCCAGATCGCTTGCCCAACTCGTCCCAGTAATCACAGCTTTTATCTGTAAGACTTCTTCCTCAAGGCCCTCCCATTGAATGCGATTGATAAAGCCAAGCTTACGCTCAAAAATTCCTACCGCTGGCCCTTTGAGCAAAAACAAAAATCGCCGCCGAGGTCGCCGCTTGACCCACGCAGCGATGATCTCCGCCGCACCGGCATCATGGCATGCAATGAGTGTGGATTTAGCCATGCGCCCTCAATTGATCGAGATTCTTCCAAACTTTGTGAAAGGCCGCGATGATGCCATCCACATCGTCATCATTGAATCGGTGACTACAAGGGGACAGGCGAATCAATGACTTCTCGTGCAGCTCTTCGGTGACAGGACAAATCCCTCGAGAATAACTCAGCTGGCGACCTCGCTCAGTGAGTGACCACGGGAAGCTTTCTTTGCCATAGGCGACTTTCTCCTGAAACATCGGCAGCAAATGGAGACTCGCATATCCTTCAGCGACTACAGGGATTCCCTCAGCAATCAAGGCCTGACAAATTTGAGTGCGAGAAACCTGCAGGCCCCGAAGATCTAAGACCATCGGATAAACATAAAATACATGAGTACTTCCCTGGGGAATCTGAGGGGTTCTTAGATAAGGAAGGTCCATCAAGCCGTCTGTGAGACGGAGTCCGGCGCGAGTTTTTTCGGTCGCGAGGCGTGGTAGCTTTTTGAGCTGCTCTCGTCCCATCGCCGCTTCGACTTCGCCCAATCTAAAATTAAACCCAATGAGGTTGTTGAGTTTTGTTACTCCTTTTTTTGCCACCACAGACTCCGCGTGATTGCGAATGAGCTGCATACGTT
>JACCDG010417363.1_pt1 | contig 68514 bp, 74 predicted proteins | sample 7442471 | NCBI WGS metagenome assembly JACCDG01 (sample SAMN15323444, study PRJNA562643) | freshwater metagenome | isolation source: river surface water | place: USA:Blue River Watershed | collected 2017-08-17 | reverse complement strand
GACTGTTGATGAATCCTCACCTCCTCAAGACGCACTGAGTATATATTTAGGGACCTTAACTGGCGATCTGGGCTGTTTCCCTTTCGACCAACGGAGCTTCTCCCCCGTAGTCTAACTGCCGTGCTATAACTGCCTGGTATTCGTAGTTTGATAGGTCTAACGAGATTTCTCCCTATTTAGACCTTCCAGTGCTCTACCCCCAGGAGGAACACACGACGCCAACCCTAAAGCTGTTTCGGAGAGAACCAGCTATTACGGAATTCGATTAGCTTTTCACTCCCTACCACATGTCATCCGATGGTTTTGAACGGCCAACCGGTTCGGGCCTCCACGAAGTTTTACCTTCGCTTCACCCTGCACATGGCAAGCTCATCCCGCTTCGGGTCGCATCCTTACTCTATATTCGCGCTATTCACGCTCGCTTTCACTACGCCTCCGTGGTGATACCACTTAGACAAAGAATAAAGATGCACTCGCCGGCTCATTCTTCAATAGGCACGCCGTCGCCCCGCAGGGCTTCGACTCCTTGTAGATGTATGGTTTCAGATCTATTTCACTCCCCTCTCCGGGGTTCTTTTCACCTTTCCCTCACGGTACTTGTTCACTATCGGTCTTCAAAAATATTTAGCCTTAGGAGTTAGTGCTCCCAGATTCATTCGAGCTATTCATGTCTCGAACTACTCAGGAACAGTGACAAAAGAGTTGAAGTAATTTCACATACGGGACTATTACCCTCTAGGATCGCGCTTCCCAACGCGTTCTGCTATTACAACAATTTATGACTCTTCTCAACTAAATGACGCCACTGCCCTACAACCCCATTCATGTAAACACGAATGGTTTGGGCTCTACCCTTTTCGCTCGCCGCTACTAAGGGAATCGCAAGAACCTTCTTCCTGGTCGTAATGGTAAATGAGAAAGATAAATCTTTTTCATTTTCCAACCAGAAAGAAAGTCCCGTTTTTTGCTTTCTTTTCCTCCAGCTACTGTGATGTTTCACTTCACTGGGTACGCTCTCTCATACAAGAGTACCTGCCGTAAGCAGGTGAGTTTCCTCATTCGGAAATCTCGGGATATAACGATTGTTTGGCATCTCCCCCGAGCTTATCGCAGCCATACCACGTCCTTCATCGCTTTTTGAAGCCTAGGCATCCACCATACACCCTTAACATTCCTGTAAGGAATGCTGTACACCGCTTTCTCGATATGTAAGTTGTAAGACTTTTTGCTGCTCCTTACAGGAGCTGTACACCTTGTCGATATTTTTTCGGCTTACGCCTCAAAATTATTTGCCAAGGTCTTGCAAAAGTGTCCCACACTTTTTCACACCGCTTTCGCAGTCTTGCATTCTTCTTACGTTGGAATTCTGTACACCGCTGTACAATTTTTTGAGTGTGCTTGCTTGGATACAAAACCAAGCAAGACTTTATGTTTGCATGGAGCGGACGAAAAGACCCGGAATAAATTCCAATTGTCTTTACTGGCTTGTTACGTTAGTAACTTTAAAGAAGTTGGTGCGGTGGCACCTTCCTCTACCAGCAAGAATTCCTGGTTCTGAGAATCAGAAATTCTTACGCTCCATGCGCTTACCTTTGTCTGTACTACGCTGAAGTATTTGCAAGATGCAAAAACTTCGAGTAACGAGTAGTACAGACAATTACCTATGTGTGTCGAGCACATAGGATTTTTCGAGACGAGGCCTTATCAACCTCGTCTCTAGAATATGCAATTGTATGGGCATTCCCATACAACCATCTTTCGCTCGGTCATGCGACAGAAAGTATGAACATAAAAATGTTCGCACTTTCTGTCGCGCGACGCTCACTCAAGATGATTGTCAAAAATCGCATGTCTCTCTGAGAATCTTTCCAAAATTCATCCCTGAATTTTTTGACTAAAAAAACCGCATTTTGCGGTACACACTTCGCGCTTGCGATTGTGGTCCGCTAAGGAAGTTTCTTAGTGATTATCATAAACACGTAGGCGCCATTATACGCGAATTCATTTGAGAGTCAAGCGATTTATTGGGTATTGAAATAGTATGTATGTATTCATTCATTTTTGGGAAATTACGGTCAAAAAATCCCCCTCTTGAGGGGGATTTTTTGACCTGAATTTAGGGTCTAGCCAACTCGTTTCTGATCCCAATCTTATCAATCACAATCTGATACGGATAATCAAATACATCACGTGTAAGCTTATCGTACATCCCGACACGATAGAGGAGATCTTCGGTCGTAAAGGTAGCGTATCGAATTTCAATTCCAAGCTCTGCTTCAAGTGCGCGTACTGCCACTTCTACCTTCCCTTCATTCAGTTTCTTCATTGCAACAACAAGATCGAGTCGTCGATCAAACTCACGCATGAAGATTCCGGTACACGCAACAAAATCAAGTGGTCCTACTTTTCGAATATGTTTGAGTACCGTAGTGCCATTAATAGGTGCTGTCTCAAAGAGAAATGTCTGGAGTGAACTCAGTTGTGGAAACTTGCTGTTGAGCGCATACCCCTGCATGCGTACCTTAATGTCTTTTGTCTTATGTTGACCATAAATCATCCGCTTCTTAATCACCTCTGCTCGCTCGAGTGCATTGAGTTCAGTACGTGCTGTACGTCGTACAAGTTTTGCTCGTCTGCTGATGTCATCAAATGTAAACTCCTGGGTAGGGTTAAAAAGGAAGAAACGAAGTAGCTTCACACGTGCCTGATTGCCAAAAAGAATTGCGAGAGGGTCTGTCATAAAGTGCTGGGATTATAGCATAGACTCCTCTTCTCGAAATCTAGACAAGGAGAGTGAGAGGTGTCGCGTGATGTAGACTTTACTTTTTTGTATTATGTGTTATTATTATAGACAGAAAGGGGTGCTGTCTGAGCAGCCCTATGCAACTTGAAGGAAGAATATGAAGAGAATAAAAGTCATCATCGTCTCAGGCAGCAATATCTACAACGACTGCCTCGTAGAGGCAGTGCGAAATGCAGACATTCGGTACGATCCGATTGCAGTGATGAGCTGCGAAGGAGCGACCGCCCTGATCAACAGTAACAAGCCAGACTTGCTCATAGTTGATTTGGAGCTTGATTGGAAGCTGTTGCTCCAGCAGGCTAAAAAAACTGCAACGCCATTCTTTTTGTTCGGCAACATTTTGGCGCCTGGAAATATTGTCTATGAGGCGACAATGCTTGGGATATCCGACTTGATCACAGTGCCCTTCACAGGCAAAGTGGTGGCAAATAAGATCAATGCAATCTTCTGCCACCGGGCCGGGTGAGGCGTTAACCGTCTCGACACTACAGAACACGCCCCGCGACTGACAATCCGGGGCTGTTTTTAATTGTTAGTTTGGGGTAATGGAATCAGTACATTCTCTATATTCTCTGTGAGACAAAAACTATTGGTTGATGCTTGAAACAAAAACCAACCATAACATACGAGAATGATGACAAAGAATATACCTGTCTTCTTCACTGCCCACAAAATACTCTGAGTAGAAAAACGTGGAATCATTCGTAACACAATATAAAAAATCACTGTTGGAATTGTAAGGACTAGAATGGCATTCACTGCTATCTCAAGCATAAGGCTGGAGGTAGCATCTACATCACCCACAGATCCTAAGCCACACGCAAAGGTAATGGTTGGTAAGAGAAAACTGAATATGAGAAAGATAGTTTGCATTCAAATATTTTACTATATAAAGTTTTAACACTTTGTCATCGCCTTAAAATTATTTAAATGTAACTTGTTACTGGTTGCTAAGGCAACTTAGGCAAAGCGGGAACAGCCTTATCTTTTGCAAAGTTAAAACTGCATTCCTCTTTGACTTTAATAACGAATCCTAACCCAACATCGTCGTGCCCCAAATCAAAGGAGGATTGATACAGGAAGTCACGAAGGTCATACCAAGAATTTGACTCAGTATTAAAAGCAAAAGCTTTTTCAACTTGGCAAGATCCAATAAAATCATTTATATTTTTACCGGCAAATTCTTTTGGATACACGATTGCATTCCAACCTTTGTGAAGCTTGAGTGTAGACTGCGATTCTTGGAGGCCATGATTAATAGCTTTTCCAACAATATTGGTAACACTCTCATCTAAATACACAAAGAAGCTATTTCGGGTGTATCCTGCTTCTTGAAGCCAGTCCACTACAGAATCAAGTGCGGCGGCATCTTGTATATCGCCACCAACATATGTTTGAGTACGCAAATCAAGAACATATGCATATTTAAGTTTCCCTGTCGCCAGGAGAGGATCAACAAATTCTATCGGTACAAGATTCCATCCTTTCGAAAAACTCTTAGGATATTCAGAAATAACAAACTTTTTCTCTTCAGCATGCACATTCATAAATGAAACGATGCATACAAACACTGCTACAATTTTAATTGAATTCTTAATCATATTAATCAGGTAATGCCGGAGGAAGCATCTTTTCATTAGTAGTCTTATTTTTTAATATCCCTGTTTCTTGATTACCGGTCTTTTGGAAAACGATAAATGCAGCCCCTGCTATAATTACAAGAAGAACAATTACTATTACTGTCTTTTTCATTACCATAGTGTAACATCTACATTTTAGAAATAAAGAACACTGGTCATATATATCCTATTATCCCAGATGCCCAACTTACCTACCAAAACACCCCCAGCCGCAGATGTTTTCGTTATTTTGAGAAAAATTACTTAAGTGTAATCTGGTCACTGGTTGCTAAGCATAATGATTTACCACTTTTGCTCCATCACAAATTACAAAAATTATTTAAGCGTAACCTTGTCACTGGTTGCTAATCAGAATGATTTGCTACGCTCTCATCCTGACAAGCACCATCGACCCCAGCTCGCTGGTTCGTCTCATTATGAAAGAGACTCACATCACTACGCTTCAAAGGTAACTTTGAAAGTTTCTTGCCAAAACAAAAACGCCCAGATGGGCGTTTTTGTTTTGGACTAAGAAACTTATTTCAAAGTTACCTTAGCACCTGCCTCCTCCAACTTTACCTTCAATGCCTCAGCATCTTCCTTCTTGAGACCTTCCTTCACAACTGAAGGTGCTGCATCTACGAGATCCTTAGCCTCCTTGAGACCAAGACCAAGTACTTCCTTGATTACCTTGATAACTGCAATCTTCTGAGCACCTCCTTCGGTAAGCTCTACAGTGAATGCGCTTGGTTCATCATCTGCTGCTCCTGCTGCTGGTCCTGCTGCTACTGCAACAGCTGCTGCAGATACTCCCCACTTCTCTTCAATAGCCTTTACGAGTGTATTAAGCTCAAGTACGGTCATCTTCTCTACTGCGTCGATAATTTCTTCTTGTGTCATGCCAAATTTCTTATGAGCGTAGCAAATGTAGAAATTCTTGGCCGTCGAAAAATTCTATTTAAAATGAATTTTTACGACGAACCAACTCTGCATTACTACTTTCTATTAATTAATATTTATTTCGTACCTGCAACCTTATCAAGTACAACAGCGAACCGTTGACGTGGTGAGTTAAGAAGTTGTGCAAACATACCACGAAGTGTCTGAAGTGGTGGTATTGATGCAATCACAACCATCTCCTCCTTAGTCTTGAATACTCCTTGAAATGCTCCTCCAACGATAGCGATACTATCTTTGAACTTAGCAGCAAATTCTTTTACGTTTTGTGCTGGAGCGATTGGGTCAGCGCTGTATGCAACACCGATTTCTCCATCGAGTACCGGCATCTCACCTTCATACGCTTCTCCGAATACACGCTTCATGAGTGTCTTCTTTGCAACAAAGTATCCTACCCCTGCCTCACGAAACTTACGTCGCATTGCAGTTGTATCCTTTACGGTAATACCTTTGAAGCTTACAAAGACGATTGATTCTGAGTCCTTCTTGATAGTCTCAAGCTTTGCGAGAATATCTTGCTTCTTTGCTTTTGTTATTGCCACAGAATTTTTCTTGTTTTATTAATATGAACAGACACGCCTCAGAATGTATAATCCTGAAAGCAGACTAGAGTTTCGACCCCCACATATTCATAGATGGGACCTCGGCTGGCGAACCAAACGGTTCATTAGGGTACATCCTTTCCGATATACGACCAACGGTCATAAGCCTGTATGAGCGACACTATACCAGAAAATATAAAAAAAGGAAGCCCATCCACTGACGGGCTTCTTCACTCAATCTTCCCAAGTTTCAGTTCTCAGGAGTGTCCAGATGATCACAGTCTGGACACTCATGCATGAACACCATACCGAGGACGTTTTCGAACTGGTCAAAACGTATTCCTGCGCCCTGACCGTACGAACTCTTTGACAGAACGCTCCCCGTGGTCCGCTCCCACACAACGAGCCCACCGTAGTCAGTCCAGGCCAACCATTGACCGAGCGAGTTCACAGACTGAACAACTTGCTCGGCGTTGTTATATGCATCTTCACTGAGTGGGATGCGTCCTGAGTCACGCTCGTAGGCCACAACTTCACTCACGCAATCTCCGGGATCAAAACGAAAATTGACAAGGTGTCCCTTAGGAACAAGGACGAGGTGATAGTGCTTCCCACCAATCGTGACAGCCCGTTCTTTCTCGAGCTGTGCCTCCACAAGCATCTCCTGATGCTCTCGCTCGGCCTCGTCGGCCAAGCGCACGAACTCCAACATGCGATTGGGGCTCTCACGCAACCGTTGTAGCGCGCTGGTGGTAAGTCCGAGTCGGGCTGCATCGGTGAGAAAACCATGTGCAAGCCCGATTGCCTCAAAACCACTCTTCATGGTACTTCTGGATTGTGTCGACATGCGACTCTCCTATTCAATGATGTGACTATCCTTACGGACATTGTCACGTTGTGGGCTGGGCCTCCCCAGCCGGCACAATACTAGCCAGACGTATTCAAACATGCTCCAGAAATCTGTGCAAGAAAAGCCCGTCGCGATCTTTGAAGGCGACGGGCTTTTCTTTATGGGATCCAATTCGTAGGGATCCACGCTGCGGCCAAATGTCCTCGTAGCTGAGGATACTTCCATGCTAGAGCAAAGGTGCTCGAACATACCCCAATACTGCCGAACAGTACGAGTGGTGTCTTGAAGTAGAAGCCGTCTGTCACAAACAGAAATAAGAGTAGCAGACTGAGTAATCCCGAAAGTACTGAGATGACACCAAATGTTAATCCTAGGAAATCTTTTGTATACCCATTCATAAGTATGTATTATCGTCCCTCCACTTCATTCTTTGTTTGCTCAGCTTTCCAGCCAATGAGATTTGCAAGGAGTTGGAGGAATGTAGCAACGGCAGAAAGTGCAATAAAGAGGACTGGGAAAAATGCGTACGGGGTGAGGAGATAGAAGAACGTCACCATGAAGCACGCCCACACACCGAAGCACCATGGGCACGAGAGGAGATCAGCGAGCGTTCGTCGTGGTCCAGTCGCTGGCTTCACGAGAAGTATCTTCCCTTTTGTCTCTGTCGCGTCATAGAATTGTTCACGAAAGAATGCAAAGATTTTGTCGTAGACCACCATGCGAATCACCCGAAATGACGCGAGTGTAATAAGGGTGAGGTCGAGTACTGTTAATTCTGCATATGGTTTGTATGATTCACTATCGAGAATGACTGCTGCCATAAAGACAAGACACACGAAGAAAAGCATGAATACAACATTCCAAAAATATTGATCAGTGATACGCATAGTTACTTATGTATATTAGTTAGAGGAACCGACCACAATAATCATCACGAGTACTGAGGCAACGACCGCAAGGAAGCCGAATAAAAACCGATAAAATGTTTTATTGAACATTACGAATAGTATACCAAATAAGTCCTATTCTTTCCCCTGTAATCTCCGAGTTGTTACACATCTGAGGACACGGAGGAAAGACCCATTTGTGAAGAGGTATACTTAACGGCAGCAGTGTATATTTATTTGCTTTAGTCGTTATGTATATGGAAAACACAAACCCTGATCCGATCGACAATGTAATCAATTTTTGGAAAGCGGCACCTCGTGGTAAAAAAATCTTACTCGTGGTGGCTGGTTTTATTCTGACCCTGATTGGTCTTTTTATTTGGAGCTCTATGAACATGATGAGTTCCTCAACTGGTTTAGCACCATCGTACCAAGATTCTTATAACGGTTTGTCTATTCCAAATACTCTTGATTCGGCAAAGATCAATACTGCCGAACGTAGTCCAGTCATCGACAGCGACTACGTAGCTGGCCAAGATGCCGAAGCTTTTGAGACCAAAGACTACAATGCTCGGATTGAGACGAGCAACTTAGATTCCACCTGTGATGTTATTGGTGAACTAAAGCCAAAGCCAGGAGTAGTTTTTCTTTCAGCGGTCAATAGTAAGACCAGCTGCTCCTTCCAATTCAAGGTAACGAATGCAGAGACCGAAGCAGTTTTGACGGTAATAAAGAATTTGGATCCTAAGGAACTAAGTCAAAATATTTACACCATAAAAAAGCAACTAGAAAATAGCCTAAACCAGCGTGACATTCTGACGCAAAATTTAGCCTCCACCGAACAAATACTAGCCGATGCGCTACTCGCGTACGACAATCTACTCGCGACTGCCGTAGCTGAAAAAAATAGTACCGCGCTCACAACCGCTGTACGTGACAAGATCGAACTAATCGATATGCTCAAACAAAGACGTGAACAAACTCGTCAGCAAATAGACTATCTCAATCAACAATTAGCCGAACAAACCGATCGTCTTGAATACACCTACTTCTCAGTCTATGTTCTAGAACAAAAATATTTCAACCTCGAGCAAATTATCGAATCTTGGAAATATGAGTTTAGGAATTTCATTAATTCCATCAATGAAATAACTCAAGGTATCACTCTCGGTTTACTCTCCTTTGTACTGTACGCGTTACTATACGCAATGTATGTCGTCATCGTCTTAATTATTGCTAAACTTGGTTGGCGAATTGTGCGGAGAATTTGGCAGAACTAAGGATTAAAGGTAAAAGGTAAAAAGACCGGCGCGCTAGCGCGCCGGTCTTTTTATATGTATCAACAGTTTGGTTGGGTAAGAATTGAGACCCATTTCACTACTCTTTCCCCTTTCGATATTCAGCACAAACTCAATAAAATACTATCCGTTACGAACCTGTTCGGATCTAAGTCCTCGTACTATCTGTACCACCGAACCAATGATAAAAATGGAATACAGAATAATGTGCGCGGGAATATCAAACAAATCATCCATATTCATAAATCCTCCAGGATGATGGTGAAAGCCAGCATTAATCAATGTCGAAATAATCAAGATGATAGGAATCGCAATCCGAGCAAATTTCCACCAATTTTGATATGCCCGATATGGTAAAAAATTCAAAGATAATAATGTCACTAAGGTTACTCCAATTAATACAAGCCAATTGAATGCAATCCCATCATAATTCTGTAAACATGAATAGCTGCAATATTTTTTAGCACCAAATTGGTCAATCAAAAACAACATCAGAGCAACTGCACCAAAAAACCAAATTGTATTTTTCATATAAATTATTTTTTAATTAATCCATCAATGATAGTAACGACATTTTCTGTCTCATCGTTAGAGACGAGCCGTTTGCGATTATAGAGCATGAGTTGCTTCTTTAGTATTTGAAGAGCTGTGATCTCAAGTTTTTTGTACACACTTCGCCGCAATGACTTTTGATTATATTTCTCTGCAATATGCACCGTGGCGATGAGAGGCTTTTTAAATGCTGATTTGAGTGAAAGTCCCTGTATCGCTTGTATAAGCGTATCATATGTAATAACAGTACTTACCTCACCCGCTGTATCAAATGCAATATCGCGATTTCCATCCCCGTCATAATCCACCTCTAATAATGCTTCTTTTATAGGAATATCACCTTGTATTGTCATATGTACGTTCGTGCTTGTCCCAGACGGAATACCTGAATACTCATTTCGTACAGACATATGGTTGTCCTCCCACGCTTCCACCTCAAGTGTGAAGGATCCTGTTTTATATCCATTAAGCACAAGGTTGTGTGGTGAGCCGTTATTCTTCGGGACAGAGATGTACTGCAATTCTCCGTATCTACGGTAGGTTGCACCCCTTATTGTATTTGTAGTACTACTCACAACCCCCTCTTCTGTGGTAACAAACATATCGAGGGGCGAGTGAAGATAATATGCCAATCTATTTTCTTCTGAAAGCTGCGGTTCTGCATCGCTCAAATAGGTATATCCAAGACTACTGCTTGCGTGAATAGTATTCTGTACAAAATTTAGTACATCATTCACTTCAAAAATATCTTTATGCTCTCTTCCAAATTCTTCTTCATCTTGTGCTTGTAAATCAATCCATAACCTTTTCACATTCCCTGCATCTGTACTCATTGCAAGTGCGCTCGGCATCACAACTGTACCATCCCCTTCTTCCGAATGATTAACCCGGATTCCTAGTTTTGACTTATACTCCGTACAGGTAAACAGCTTAAGTGGGTTTCGTGACACACATTCCCGATCAGTAAAATACGTGATGCCTGCTGGTGTCTCTACACCAACACCAGCAATTTGATATACATTCATTGTCGAAGGAGCTACCCATGTTTTTAATAGCTCTGTAACAAGATCTGCATACTGAAATAAAAATCCATCTACTACTGCCGGACTGAGTAAGTCATCATCACTTGGTACACTTCGCCCGCTCTCCTTACGCAGAAAGTTATACAATGACTGCTCGCTTGTTACTGTTGCGCCAAATGTGTTTTTCCATGGTGTGGTTTGATCACCATCCTCAAAGGTGATTACTGGTGTGGTAATGCCACTTCCCTGACCGGTGAAATACTGTTGATTCGGTAAAAGATGGTATGCAAAAGGCATCGTACTCATGAGTCGTCGCGTCATTTCCTGAGATAACACTACTCCACCCGGACCAATTTCTGTACCGTGCAACATACCTATGATCGCATCAGGTGTGCCTACCTGGGGCACCGCTACAAAAATCAAATTATCAATTTTATCTAAAAGAGGATCGTTATTGTGCTGCAATGCTTCTAAAAATACTTTTGCAAGCAGTCCACCATTTGAGTGCGCAACTATTGTTATTTTTCCTGATGAAGAGCTTGCAACTAATGTAGCAAGGGTTTGATACAGATATCCGTCAGTAAGAGTTCCAGAGACATTGTATGTAATTTTTCCTGTCTCTGAATCTAATTGTGCTTTTAGTAAATCATCGAGTCGTAATCGCCAGTCATACGGCACGGTAGCATAGTCAGCGATCACTCCTTCTGTTTTCCATTCAGCAAGCGAAGCAAGGAAGCTTTTATATAAATTGAGCGAGTACGAAGCATCAACAATTGATTCTTCTCCATTTTTTGTGTAAATATCATTAATACTCTGCCCAGCGACATTTGTCATTAACTGAAATTGGTCACACTCACTACTCGATACCCAACGCTCACGCTCTTTCACTGACGAGCCACACACCTCACTTTCTTCGTATAGTCTTGACCCCATGATTCCTGGAAGAAATAGAATACTTGGTGAGCCATTTAGCTCTTCAGTTGTGTCAGTAACCGTAAACGTCACTGCGCGAGATGCGCCAGGAAAGGCATATGCTTTAGGGAATAGAAAATCGAATATACGATTTCGCCAATTATTTGTCTGTATAAACTCACCATCTTCAAAAAGGACAACGGTGTACGTCCCCTCTTCTGCAAAGAGGAATCTTGAATTCGTATCAGGTTCAATCTGCAAATAATCATTCTCAACATGCTTATAGAGCTCTGTACTTAAAAAAATTGCATCAGGGTGTTCACCACTGATGCTAAATGTATTTTTGCTGTTGAGAAATTCATACGTCCCACCAGGTTCTATGATGGTCTCATTAAATGTTACGGTGAGATTTGTATTTTCATTTACAATCCCAAATGGGTTATCACAATTCTCGATTGGGACGGTTATTGTTTCTGATTCCGTTTGATGCAAAAAGTTACCACATGATTCCTGAGCAAAAGCAGGTGTAGAACTAAGAAAACAGACAAATAGAGTGGCTTGTGCAACTGTACTTAAAACAGAGCGCATACCTATATATTTTCATCATACGCACACCCAGAAAAAAGAAAAGACTCTCCCTGTTCCTAACTTTCTCAATCAACCACATACTACCAAGGACCGTCCTTGGTAGTTTCTGGTTTATGGTTAACAAAATGCAGAAATACACAGATTAGTCCATGATGTTGGAATATTATTGTTGAAACATATCTTTGTAGTTCATCCACTCTGTTGTATCTTTTAGAAATGATCCTCTGTTGGGGAAATACGGGGGAAACTTTTCTACTGTAAGAATACTGGATTCTAGACGATAACCAACAGCATAATCAAAGTAACTTGAGAAGCGATACTTATCTAAATAATTTTTGCCTCCTACTATATTTGTAAGTCCAACATCTTTCCAGTCTGATTGAACCAACTTGAGAGGATTCAGGTGAATATACGAGAAGAGATATTTTAAATATTCATCAGTATCTGCGTATTGAGATTTGTATCGACCTTCAAAAAGAGCACCTCTCCGTTCATATTTTTTATTAAAATACATCGAATACCCAGTTGAAACTTTTCTCATAAAATTCTCTACTCCACCTTCACCAAGTGGTGTTAAAAGTATATGGAAATGGTTTGGCATAAGACAGTATGCACCGATACCTACCAGTGGTTCGCCTCGTTCGAATAAAAACCTTCTTTGTACTCCTATTGCCCGGAGCACAATAGTGTTATGTGAATTCATTCCAAAAAGTAGCTGTTGGAATCTTTCATAATCAGCACGATCTTTGAAGATTGTCTGTTTACTATTACCACGATTGTAAATGTGATAATACTCACCTTCTACCAAATTAACAGTGCGTTGTGACATAACTATATAATATCACCCACCAATTACAACAATCCTTCAGAGTACCAATACCAAGGGTTGCTAATACCAAGGACGGTCCTTGGTAGTCATTGGTACTGGTACAAAAAACACCAAAATAATCAGGTCGGTCCTGTTAAATGTTAGATGGGTAGACACAGAAAAAGCCGACGCTTGCGCGTCGGCTTTTTCCTTACCTCACTTTGACTTACGTCATTGATCGGCTATTCACGTTTCAAAGGTTAGTTTGAAATTGTGATTGGATCAGTCTCGATATCAAGATCTGAGACGTCCTGGATTGAAGTGCCTGTTGACACATCACTAGCTGCAAACATGATTGAATCAAGTCGAAGCTTGTATGATCCTGAAGCGTTTGGATCGAAGTTTACAGTAAGTGTAAACGCTACATCTGAACTACCAACCTTGAATGAGTTTACCTTAGTTACAGTAGACCCTCCTGAAGTAGTAAGTCCTGGTGTAGATGTTCCAACTCCAAGTCCATGAGATACAATCGCATTTGAATTTGTGTCAATGATTGAGTATCCAACACCGTCTGTGAGGATAGTTGTACTTGCATTCGCTCCGAATGGAAGGTACACAGAATCACTACCAAATGCAGCTACGTTGAACTTGAGTGTGTAATCAGCAGCATTGTCTGTTGTGAGTGTATCGTTGTTTTCATCTGCCGCTACAGTATCACTAACATACTCAACTGAAACACCTCCAGTTCGAAGTGTATGAACATTACCTTCGACAGAACTTCCGTCTACAGTAACATCTTCAACTCCTTCTGCATCAACGCCTCCAGCTGTAACGCCAGCGACAATTGTTGCTCCTTGGTCAGCAGTCTCCATGTCTTCGAAGTCTGCGTAAAGCATAGCTGTTACCATGTCTTCTGCAGTAACAGTTACGTCTCCATCAATATCGAATACAAGAGTTACAGTAGCAGCTGTACCTACATATGATTCAGCCTTGAATGACTGTCCGTCAACTTCAAGTCGGAAATCATTTGCAAGATCATCCATGTCAGTAACACCTGTTGCTGTTGCTGTAAGAGTGATTTCATTAAGTTCGATATCACCGTCACTATCATCAGCATCAAGTTCAAATGCGAAGATTGCATGTTCAACATTCTTGTCTTCATCAAGCTCGAATGTTGTTGCCTTTGGATCCTCATCTGAATCTTCAAGGTTTAGGTCATCTCCTGCTCCTGCTTCCTCGATAGAGAATTCAGCAACAGTTCCTGTGTATGAACCATCCATTGCTTGTGCGTCACCAAATGTTTCTGTTGATGTAACATCATCAGCATCAACAAATCGGACTGGTCCTGCAGCAATGTTCCAATCTTCAGTATCGCTTGAAGCAACACCGTCAACTGAGTTGTTAACTGAAACTGCTACAACAACAGTAACTTCCTCGTCTTCCATCCCTACGATGTCAAGACCTGAGAAACGAATTGATCCCTTATCTTCATCTAGGTAATCATCTTCGTCAGTTATGTCCTTGCGTGCAACTTCATCTCCGTCAACCCAGAGAGAGATATCTTGGAATACATCCCAAGCATCATCATCTCCGTTGTTTCCGCCATCTACATAGAGAGCGAGGTCAATACGAGAAAGTTCAGCGTCTCCATCAGAGAATTCATATGTGAACTCTCCAACTTGTACGTCTTCTGCTCCCTCTTCTACATCGTCAGAATCTTCTCCATCTGCAACTTCCATTGTAGTAAGATCAGCTTCTCCTTGTAGATCACCTGAGTTTGAATCATCTGAATCATCTGTTGAATCATCGGAATCATCTGTTGAATCATCTGAATCATCTGTTGAATCATCTGACATGTTCATAGAATTGAACTTAGCCTGTGATACAGGACCGAAGTATCCAACTGCTGGTGAAATGCCATTAGCTGTTTGCCACTTTGCAACTGCTGCTGCAGTCATTGGACCAAAGTAACCAGTTGATCCACCTGCGTTGTTGAAGTATGTAGGTGTCATTGCGTCTTGAAGACACTTAACATCTGCTCCTTGTGATCCAACTGTAAGTGGACGTGTAAATGTACATGCAGCTGATGATGAACCAGATGTTGAGCCCTGAAGAGCTGAGATCTGAGCCATAAGTGCTGCGATTTGTGCTTGGAGCTCCTCAGCTGTTGCTGCCTTTGCAGGTGTAGCAAGAGTGAAAAGCATCGCTGCTGCTACGAAAGCTACGAAGAGCTTTGAAGCAACGTTGTTTGCAATAATATTCATAAATAAACTTACCTTATAAGTACGTTACCTTGTAATAAGAATTAATTCTTATTCGCGAACAACCCGTCGAAGAATTGTTCACCAATATCACTATTTTATAATGCATGTTTTTTGGGTCGACACCCCACACACTATAAATTAGCTACGAGTATCAATCTGAATGTCTTTCAATAACTCACCAGTACTGGAAAAGGAAATGCGGAAATGCGTTTCAATTAGAAATGCGAATCATGTACATCTGTACATATGTAAAAGTTGCATGCATCCATACAACCCAGGTTTATTGTTCATATATATATATATATATTGAACACCTGTCTATCAAAGAACAAAATGCGTTACGAGTTGAATACATCATACAGATGCAATCTTAAATGTATTGCTACATTTACTTCTCCAAACAGTAGGCTTGTTTAAATGTGCTTTGTAGTCGCATAGACTACTCTGAACTTTTTTAAAAAAGGCCGCACTGAAGCGCAATACCAATAGTATACAAAACAACCTGTTCTGTATACCCCATTTAATTGGGGATACTGTGCATAAACGCTTATATTTACGAGCAGAATCCCTAGCTAAATGTAGATTGGAGTGTACGTTTCACTGACTCCGAAGTCAATATTACGTGTACTCTCTACTGATTATGACGCCTCTATACACAAGTTCTTACGAGCTCATATGGGGAGAAAATCAGATTATTGAGAAAACTTTTTTCACCATGTATGAAGAACATCTATGACTTTGATTAATAATATAAAAGTCAAAATACATGACACTGAAAAGTCTACACGACGCTGTATTTACTCCATCTTCTCTCACCCTCCCTGTGAACAATATTGTCCTTTATTAAACTTATCAACTCACGTTGAATTGTCTTTTCACTACAGTCTGTTATGACTGACACAATGTCTTTTATTGTTGCCTCACTCTTGTCTCTTAGAACCTCGAGGACTCGTTCTCTGCGTGAGCGAGTCCTTTCTACTGCTATCGATTCTTCTCCAGAAGTTGTCCTTGGGCTGTGGGTCACTTCAGTCTTTCGTGCGCGTACTAATGTTCGTTCAGGTGGAGGATCAGGGATGAAGTCGTGTGGCTTTTGTTCTGTATACTTTTTAAGCAAACGCTCCACAGAATTTATCTCATGCAAGAACACCTCAAGATGTTCTCCTCCGATACATCGAGCCGCCTGTGCTACTCGAAGTGTGGACTCAAGGGCAATATATGCATGCATCAAATCGGTCGTATACCGTACAAGCGACACGTCTGTCCCCTTAAGCGACACGAGCGCTACATCAAGAAGGGTCTTTGCGGTCATTTCAAGGTCAGAGACAACACGAGAATCTATGCGAGAATCAATGTCTGAATGAGTGACATAATAGATAGCACACACAATTTTTTCTGTCTTTTTGAATATATATTTATAATACTCAGTATTCTCAAGTATATTTGTCATCTCAAGAGTCTTTGACAATGTCTCTTTAACCTCCATAGTGTCTTTATTAGTGACCTTAACTGATAGACTTTATAAAGGCCAGTATACGCCACTTTCTATGGTTTGGGAAGATGTCCTTCAGATACCTTTTTCTATTAAAATTTCGTATATAACTCTCGTACGTGAGCCCTTCAATACTACCTATATGGTATTATTGACTCGTAATACTTCAGAACGATTCCGCGCATCATACATATTCTGTATTGACATGGTGTGCACCCTGATCATTAGCATTTAAGACACGGGTGATGGGATGGGGTACATCCATCTGTAGTTCTGCTTCCTGTGGGGCAGAGCACATCACGCATATAATTTATTCAAGGCATGGCAAGACGACGAAAGCAAGTACCACCACCGGTACACTCAGGTTCATTTTTTAGTGATCTGTCCCCGCATACAAAGCAAGCTATTGCAGCAATCTTTTTTGTTGTGCTTGCTATCTTTTTCCTATTCTCTTCATTAGGGTATGCAGGAGTTGCGGGAGACGCCACACATAGAGCACTCCATTACCTCTTCGGGTATGGCTTTGTATTAGCACCAATCACCTGTTCTCTTTTTGTCTATGTATTTCTAAAGCCCCGAGATGATAATCACGTCAGTGGTTCAAAACTCACTGGTGTCACCATTACCTTCCTCGCAGCACTTTCGCTTCTCGGTATCAGTTTTAACGAAGGAGGTGTCGTGGGTGCAGTACTACTCTATCCACTCGAACGATTCTTTGGGGATATTGTTGCGAGTGTCGCTCTTGTTGCACTCCTTATTGTAGGACTCTTCCTTACCTTTAATACAAACTTCGTACACCTCTTTACTCGTACCAAATCTGACGAGGACGAAGTGGATGAGGTAGAGCCACTCGTCACGATGCCTATCCCTACCGATGCAGAAGATGCTGATGCTGCTCTCCCTGAAGGGGACGAGGATAAACCAAAGAAGAAATCAATTGCTGAAAAAATTCTTGGAAAAACTGCAAGTACTGAATTTGTGGTATCAAGCTTTAGCGGCACCTACGCGCCTCCACCACTCACCCTTCTCAATAAAGATAAAGGGACCCCTGACGTTGGTGATGTGAAAGCAAATTCAAACACCATCAAACGCACGCTCAAGAAATTTAATATCGACGTGGAGATGGACGCAGTCACGATTGGGTCTTCGGTGACTCGATATGCAATCAAGCCTGCAGAAGGTGTGAAGCTTGAAAAGATAGTGAGTCTCCAGACTAACCTTGAGTATGCGCTCGCAGCAAGTCCTATTCGTATTGAGGCACCTATCCCTGGGAAGTCTCTTGTTGGTATCGAAGTGCCTAATAAGGTGAAACAGACGATCGGTCTTGCGTCCCTCTTTGCTTCTCCTGAATATACCGATTCCCCAAAGCCACTCCTTGTTGCCTTGGGGAAGAACATTACCGGTGACGTACAGTTCGCAGACGTTGCACGTATGCCTCACGGACTCATTGCTGGTACTACTGGCTCAGGAAAGTCGGTTGCGATTCACAACGTCATCATCTCGCTACTCTTCCGCAACTCACCTGATCAACTTCGTTTTATCATGGTGGATCCAAAACGAATTGAGCTCACCCTCTACAACGGCATCCCACACCTCCTCACCCCAGTCATTACTGATGCAAAGAAGGTAATCATGTCACTCAAGTGGTCCATTAAAGAGATGGAGCGACGACTCGATATCCTCGGAGCTGCTAAAGTGCAGAATATCGCGTCGTACCATGACACGATCTACCACCCTGCGAAGGACAAATTTGAAGCGAAAGGATCCCCTGAGGAAGAGCGTGATGCACTTCCTGAACCACTTCCCTATATCGTCATTATTATCGACGAGCTTGCGGACCTCATGACTACCTATCCAAAAGAACTTGAGGCATGCATTGTGCGACTTGCACAAATGAGCCGTGCTGTTGGTATTCACCTCATCCTTTCGACACAGCGTCCGTCGGTAAACGTCATTACTGGTCTCATCAAGGCAAACGTACCGACGCGTATTGCGCTCAATGTTGCGTCTCAGATTGACTCTCGTACTATTCTCGACCAGAGTGGTGCAGAAAAACTACTTGGTAAGGGGGACATGCTCTTCTTATCGAATGAAAGTCCAAAGCCAACACGTCTCCAATCAGCCTTTGTGACCAATGACGAAGTGACGCGCGTTGTGAACTACCTCAAGGACCAAAGTACTTCCCTTCTTGATACCATCAATCTCGAACCAAATGGTGATAAGGCAGATCCAAATTCTATATTTGCCTCAAATCTTGACGATCATGACGATGACGATGAACTGTATGAGGATGCTCGTATGACCGCGCTTGAGGCTGGTAAGATATCGACCTCATACCTCCAGCGTAAACTCCGCATTGGCTATGGCCGCGCTGCACGCCTTGTCGATATGCTTGAAGAACGTGGTGTCGTTGGTCCTGCAGATGGTGCAAAGCCACGCATGGTCATACAGGACGGGAACGATTCCGAAGAAAACATCTAAACGGCTATGAAATACCTCGACATAACACTGGGTACATGCATTCGCATCATTCTCACCTGCGCGCTTATCGTACTCATCCTCATCTATGTCCACTTCCAGGCACGAAGTCTTATTCAAGGACCAACTATCAGCCTTGCAAAGACATATACCCCTATTCAGCACGATCGTGCACTCGTACTTGAGGGTACTGCACACAATATTGTGAAACTCACTGTAAACGGCAAGGAAATCCATACAAACGCTGCAGGTGAATTTGCACACACCTTTATACTCGAAAACGGCTACACGATTACCACACTCGACGCACAGGACCGCTTTGGGAGAAAGACCTCAATTGTACAAGAGTATGTGTACATACCCCTTTCAACTTAAACACTCGAAAGTATCTCTGGCCTATCCACTTCCGTAACTGAATTGAACTAAGGTATAATTGAACCTAATTAGTAACATTAACGAACGGAGTGGGTGTTGTGTCTGTCCTTCGCAGTCTATGCATGTTATGCACCTCTAGCGACGAGACATCCTCTACATCTACTCCATCCATAAGAAAAACTGGCATGAAAGCGAAAAAGAAAGCAACGGTAGCAAAAACAATGGGTGAACCAAATGCTGACGGACGAACAGGTCTCGATAGTATTGCTGAAACACTCCGTAGTATCAAAACAAAATTTGGTGATGACTCCATCATGACCTTAGGTAATACACGGAAGGTAGACATCGATGCAATCTCTTCAGGATCTATTGGTCTCGACGAAGCACTCGGTATTGGGGGATATCCTCGCGGACGTATCATAGAAATTTATGGACCTGAATCATCAGGAAAGACTACCCTGTCACTTCACGCAGTCGCCGAAGCACAAAAATTACATGGTATCTGCGCATTCATCGATGCAGAACACGCGATGGATCCACTCTACGCACAGAATCTTGGGGTTAAGCTCGATGAGCTCCTTATCTCACAACCGGACACTGGGGAGCAAGCGCTTGAGATTGTTGAATCACTCGTGCGCTCAGGAAAGATTGACGTCATAGTCATTGACTCGGTTGCCGCCCTTACTCCCAAAGATGAAATTGAGGGAGAGATGGGTGCACACCACGTTGGTAAGCAGGCACGTCTCATGAGTCAGGCGCTCCGGAAACTCACCTCTATTGTTTCAAAATCAAAGACAGTTATCATTTTCATCAATCAGATTCGTATGCAGATTGGAGTGATGTTTGGTAACCCGGAGACTACACCAGGAGGAAAGGCGTTAAAGTTCTACACTTCAGTGCGACTCGACATTCGACGCATTGCCCAAATTAAAAAAGGTGAAGAAGTTGTGGGCGGTCGACATCGTGTAAAAGTGGTGAAGAACAAGGTTGCTGCACCATTCAAGACCACTGAATTTGATCTTATATACAATGAAGGAATTAGCCGCGAGGGTGAGCTCTTGGCACTCGGAGAAAAGTTTGGTTTTATAAAGAAATCAGGTGCTTCGTACTCATACCTCCCACCTGGGGGTGACGCAAGTGCTGAGGTGAAACTCGGTCGAGGATACGACGCAACACGTACCGCCTTACGAGCTGACGCAAAACTACTCAAAGAACTTGAAAAGCATATCCGAAAGGCACTGAAGGAGGATGGTATGCCTGCCACAGCAAGTAGCAGCGCAGAATCTGGAGACGGAGAATAATAAAAACCCCCGCACGTAGTGCGGGGGTTTTTATTCATACAAAGTATAAACATCCAAAATTAGGGACAAGGTTCATATGATAAACTTATGTATCGTCTCACTATGTTTATTAAAGACCAATCAACTCTGCCTAAAATTGAAAATATTTGGCAACAATTGGTATTTCCTTCCGTGATTATTTTTATCGGCCTTTTGACAATAGTTGGTTTTATAACAAAATCATCTCCTCTGATTCTAATAGGGCTCGCAGGTGCTGCAGGACCATTACCTATCCCTTTTATTGACGTCTGGGGAAGACAGGAAAATTTTGCACATACTTATATACTCATTGTAGAAGATGGAGATCGAACCTATACCATCAATGCAAACAGTAACCTCCTTCCTGGACCACATAAATTTAAAGTTAGCATAATGCTTCCAATTATTATGGCACCTAGCGGTCGTTTACTATTCCAAAACGCTTTACAATTCATGATCTGCAAAAAATCTAACCTCATCACTGAGTTCCCTCTCCCACAAAATGAGATTTTATCAGTATTAGTTCGTATCAGAGGCAATAATGGCAATATTACCAGTTCATCAAAACTAGTATGTTCAAACTAACTACACCGTATTCACCGGTTCAGTTTTCTTTGATTCGCATACTCTTGGGTGTTTATTTAGTCCAGTATTATATTCAACTTATACCCTATAGTTCTATATTATTTTCCGACCAAGGAATGATTCCTGACATTACACAAAATTACACCTACCCAGTAACTAGCTGGTTTATACATTATTTCACTTCTCCTTCGACTGTAAATGCATTATTGTTAGGACTTATTTTTTTTGCAATTTTACTAACTGTTGGTTTACAGCGTCGTCTCAGTGCTCTACTTCTGTGGTTTGGTTGGATAATTTTATATAATTTAAACAACCTAACTCACGATCCCTCACTCCCTTTTATTGGTTTATTACTTCTTGTATTTGCAACAGTCAGATCCGGAGAGCCTTTCAGCTGGCGAAAGCATTTTTTAACTTCAGATGAATCATTTGCAGTACCGAGCATTACCTACTGGGGAATATGGATTATATTTTGTGCTAGTTTTACCATTAGTGGTGTCGAAAAAATAATCAGTAGCAATATCTGGGAATCAGGTTATGCTCTAACTGCATTTTACAACGGCCCAATAGCATTTTCCAACAATTTTGTAGACTGGCTACTGACTTGGCCCGACTGGATACATCGTGGTATGACCTGGCTTATTTTATATTCTCAAGTACTTGCATTGGGTATGTTGTGGCACCGAAGCACTCGATTTATTTTTTGGAGTATCACAACGCTTTCGTTTGCCTTTTCATTGTTGTTACTTAATCTTACTGAAGTACTACTGGGCATGCTCATTTTTTATTTCTTTTTAATTGAAAGTCGCTGGCTACAACCAAAAGCACCTCTTACTATTTGGATCGATGGAGATTGTCCAATCTGCCTATATTTTTCAAAATTCCTAACAAGCGAAGATCTTAATAAAAAAATTACCATCGCAACATTCAAAGATAATTCGGCTAAAACGATTTTATCAGAACAGGAAATTACAGAGATGAATGAAATGGTAGCATCTGACGGAACTAGGGTGTATCGGGGTGATGCAGCAATTATTAGATCAGTTGGGGCACTCGGGGGTATATGGTTCGCAATAAATATTTTATATGCTCTACCAAAATCTATACGTGTACTACTATACAAAAAGATTGCAAAAAATCGTTACTGCCTGAGCTTATGTGCGGTCAAAGAATAAACACACGTAACGTAATACAGCTACATCTATGAAAGATGGAATGTGGCCAAAACGCTTCAGGCAAGAAGCGTTTTAGAAAAACTATATCCGTGCGTATGAGTAGTGCTGCTTCTGTGGCACAAACGAGACGCGGAGTGAGAGCGAGAGAAAGACAAAGAGACCAATAAGAAGAAGGGTCCAGACTTCAGTAGTTCGTACTGCGTTGTACACAAATGTACCCACATGAGCCAGTTCAATATTAGAAAGATTCTGTAGTACGTTACCGAGAGACACAAATCGGGTAAGCATAATAAGAATGCCGAGCATGATGAAACCTTGAAAGACCCCAGGAAGGCTTACGAGCCGGAGCATATACGCAAAGTAGATTCCTCGCATTATTTTTCGTTGAAGTGTTTTCATATAGTTATTATTATCGTCTGATTATACTTAGAACTGCTCTACGTGACAAAAGGTTACACTATTTTCTTCGGGTGAGGGTTACACGCCTTGATTACTTGCCTCCTTTCGAAATTCGGCTTTTGCTCTATGTATCCGCGCTTTCACCGCCCCTACCGTCTCCCCTGTCTCATTCGCAATATCCTTATGCGACCAATGCTCTAAGTAATGAAGCCGTAGTACACGAGCAAAGTGCCCAGGGAGTTTAATGAGTATGCGCTCAATTGCATCATTTTCTTGATTAAAGGCACTATGTTCTTTCATCTCTCCCATGAGCTCGAGGTACTCAGGATCAAGAAGCAATGTCCGCTTCCCTTCCTTAACACACTTTTGATACTTCGTGAGTGCGGTATTGATAAGTATGGTATACGCCCATGACGAAAACTTTGCTCCTTCACGAACCTCAAACTTATGCGCGTACATATAAATTTTTGTAAATGCATCCTGCACCACTTCCTCTGCATCCTGTTCATTATGAATGATTGATTTTGCCTTACGCAAAAAGGCAGCTTGATATCGTTCAAGAATGGCGGTAAAAAGCCACGGTTCACCCTGCACACGGGCAAGAATCGCTTCGTCGCTTAATTCCTTCATTGAATCTTCTGTAGTAAGTCCAAACATATTACGCGGTGTACATACTCCTGTTAGTTGAATATCTATACATAAATTGGTACTATAGCACCCGTCTTAATAGGAAATAGCGAAACGCACTCCTATCTAGTAATTACACATAGTATACACGAAAAAAGTTATGTCTGTCCTCTCATACAACGAAATCACGATCAAAAAAGTAATCATTTGGGATAATGAGCCATTTCTCGTGCTTTCTTCCCATGTGTTTCGAAAACAAAAACGTAAGCCAGTCAATGTGACCAAACTCAAGAGTCTTATTGGTGGACGTGTAGTGGAACAAACTTTCCATGCCAACGAAACAGCTGACGAGGCAGACATCGAAACAAAGCCTATCGAGTATATTTACGAAAGTCGAGGTGAGTTCTGGTTTAATGTACCCGGAAAACCAAGTGAACGATTCACCCTCCCTTCTGATGTTGTCGGAGAAGAGATACGTTTTCTCAAAGCCCGCAGTGTTATCGACGCTATGGTGTTTAATGACACGGTCATCGGAGTGAAGATTCCTGTGAAGGTTGAGCTCAAAGTGACTGAAGCAGCTCCTGCAGTAAAGGGCAACACCTCTTCAAACGCGACAAAGGAAGTGACACTCGAGACAGGTGCAAAGATTCAGGTGCCTATGTTTATCAATGAAGGAGACGTCATTCGAGTGAATACGGAACTTAGTGAATATACTGAACGAGCAGAGAAAGCCTAACGAAACTCCTATCAACCTCACCTGCTTTGTCAGGCTACAATAATTTGAAACTCATCGTATACATATACGCTTCGCTTCAAATTTCTTGCCTTCCTCGCATCTGCGGTTGCTATGAGTATTGTTAGAATCACTCAAGTTGCGAAAACCCTTAAGACTAAAAGTCTTAAGGGTTTTCTCAAACTACATTTGACGAAAAAGTAGTTTTTGCTATTCTAATCTTATGACCGCACAGCAGTACAACATGAATATGCGTCTGCTAGTCCTTCAGTTACATGATGGAGGTCTTGTTAGTGCGTAAAACTAAATTTTAAATACCAAGAAGCCCTCCATCCCGGAGGGCTTCTTTTGTTTTAACGATCTACGAGGAAAAAAATGGACCAAACATGCAATCGTTACCCGGGACATCGCCACTGCAGGCGCATGGTGCGCAACGCTAAGTGCCCAACAGGTGGAGTAGGTTGTAACTCGCGTCACCAGACGGAGGAGTTTCGGCCTATCGAGTTCTTTGCAGCAAAGGCTGCAGCAGCGCCTGATGGGAGTCCTCTACCACCTACCGCAGCACAAGTATCGATCTAGGGATGTTCGCTCTCACAATGAGCAACGCATTTCATTCAAGCCCCGTCACAAGCGGGGCTTCTTTTTGCCTAGTAACAGCAAACTCTGATTATGAAAACTCATGTTGAAGCCAGTAATAGCGAGTTCCGTATGATAAAATTAATGCATGAACGAATCTGCACCACAGCAAACAGGCAAAAATCCAGATAGAAACGAAAAGTTTTTGGATAAACCAATAACTCGTAGAAACTTTTTAGGTATGGGAGCAGCGGCTGCAGGTGCCTACGCTCTAAAAGACTGGCAAGACTACAAGAATGAGAAATTGTCGCAATATGAAGGTTTAAAAAGAATCAAATATACATTAGATCTCATGGAAGCTTTAGACCTACCACTACCAAAAGATACCCTGTATGGATTTACATTTCCTACTACCAAAGAGATGGCGCTCAAATTCAACGATGCGTTTGAGAAGCGTGTAGGAGCTGACGAACCTATTCCATCCCTTACAATAATCCAAGAAAAAAATCCTGAGAGTATGGTTGGTAAATTTGTTCACCACAATCGGGGAATTACTGCCCCTTATATTGAGCGTGCACCTGACGCAGACTCTCCATCCGTTTTATATTTACCGGAATACACCAAAGAGGACACTCCGAAAGAAACTATCCCGTACCTCTACCATGAAGGTATTCACCTCTTCTACCAAGAAGGACATGCTGATGAACCAGAACGTGTGTTTGAAAATGAAAATTATGCAAATATCGCTAATGTACTTCTTGATAAATTTTTTAGACGATCTGGAAATGCCACAAGAGCATATGATGAAGCTGTGGCGCAAAAGAAACCTGAAATATGGGAAACATATATAAAGAAATTATATGGATTACCTCCAAACTGCTGCGAACAAAAGCCTGCGAAGCAATAATAATATAACCCAAATTGCATTCATACTTAAACAAAGAATCAAAGATAGACTTATGTGATTGACACTGACTTAGCAAAATATCTAAGAATGATAAAGTAGAGATATGATAAAAATGGGCAACAAAATTGTTGTAGTTGGGATAAGTGCTGTAGGCAAGTCTACATTTTCTAGAAAGCTTGCTCAAACTTTAAATCTGCCACTGACACTTATGGATACCATCATGTGGAAACCGTGATGGAATTATGTTGGAGATGAAGAGACTATAGATAGGATTAATCAGATTAGCATACAACCAAAGTGGATCATCGAAGGCTATGTATGTAAGGGGGCTCGAACGAGCACATTTGAAAGAGCGGATTCAATAATTTATCTAGACTATTCTCCAATTATTTCGTCGTGGAGATATATCAAAAGGTGGTGGACACACCACAAAGATCCAAGACCTGAACTGACAGGAAGTCCAGAGAAATTTAATTTTACGTTCTTAAAATTGGTATGGAAGAAAGGAGAAGCTATATCCCTGAACCGCTATCTTAAGGAAGTACATCCTCAAACAAAAATTATAACCTTACATTCTCCTCGAGAAGCTAAAGAATTTCTTGAAAAAATTAAAGTAGGTGGCGCATAAAATACAGGCAAAATTATTATTAAAGCCCCATGCAAAAGTCCGTATACCAGTAAGGAAATACCGTGAGTGGAACTCACGGTATTTCTCTCACGCTGGTTCGTGGCATTATGAATAGCCACTCACATTGTTCCAGCTCAGAGTAAACAAAAAAGCCCCCAGAGGGGCTTTTTTGTTTACTCTGCTACGTATGGGACGAGTGCCATGAAGCGTGCTCGCTTCACTGCTGTTGCAAATACGCGCTGTTCGTGTGCGCTGTGCTCTGTGCGTCGTCGATTGAACATACGTGCATGTGGATTCATGTGCGCGCGAAGTCGCATCACATCCTTGAAGTCGTAGTGTTCGACATTTGCTGTTTTTATTTTCTTTTCCATATTGTTAAATTTAAATTCAATTTTATTTAGATTTTAAAACTTAAAATTGCTTTAGTTGCGAGGCAGACCAGAAATTTGGGACGAGGCGTACAGATCGTACGGTGAGTCTCAAATTATCGCAGTCTAACGAAGCAAATGAAGTGATTTTAATTTAAAAAATTAGAATGGGATATCCTCAGGATTAATATCCTCCTCCGGATACTCAGGAGCATTTCCTGCCTCTCCTGCACTGCTATTCCCTGTACTATTCTCTTGTCGTGGGGCGTCACCAGTTGGTGCATTGCCTCCTCGTGGACCAAACTGTACCCGATCTGCAACAATTTCCGTACGATATTGCTTCACTCCTTCTGCTTCCCAACTACGCGTCTGTAGGCGACCTTCAATATATGCGCTCGCACCCTTCTTGAGATACTGTGCGCTTGTCTCTGCCTGACGACCGAATACAACTACGTTGTGATAGTCAGTTTGCTCTGCGCGCTTGCCGTCACGGTCTTTGTAGACACGATTAGTTGCAAGACTGAACGAACATACCTGAATACCGCTTGGAAGCGACTTGAGTTCTGGGTCTCGAGTCAAGTTTCCGAAAATCATTGCTTTGTTAAGGTACATGCTTAGATTGTATTATGAACGTAGTGAATTAGAGAATCTTAGCCGTCATTTTGATGGACTCACGTCCTTCAAAATGAGCGCCCTACTCTTTCCTATCGTTTACGTTATTTTGTTAATACTTCAATTCTACAATATTTTTCTCTATTTTACTTCCTCTTCAGTGATCTTTTCGAGTGATTCGTCGAGTGCTTCTTCCGAAACAACCGCTTCTTCTTCGATAACTGCATGCGATTCATCGAGCACTGCAGCATCATCTCCAACTACCTCTACCATCTTCACTGACTTACGGTGCTCATGAAAACGAAACGGATGTGCTTCTTCCTCACGTGTGAGTTTGATCAATAGATGACGCAAGATTGTTTGTATTGATGAAAGTTCTTCCATCACTCCTGCGAGCTTATCAGCTTCAAGCTTGAATCGGACCCATCCGAAGTATGCACTCGTGAACTTACGATTCTTCCCTTCCATTGATTTTACAATTGGGTAGACGAGATCGATTCGTTCTGGTGCTTCGTCAGTGATAATTTCTGCAACTTTTGTAATGTGAGCTTTGATAGAATCAAAGACACTGGCAACTTCCCCTTCAGCAACCGTTGGAAGTACGTGGAAGGCAAACTCATAGCTTGTACGCTCATCGTACACTCCATCGTTTGCCTCGGCTGCTGGCATTTTTGTTTCTGACATCTTTTATTGTCATTACCTTATAATGTCGACAACCGTACCATATATAATGACTATTTTCAAGGGTTTTTGGATATACACCCATATATGCGTACACGTGGTAAAATGGAAACAATGATTACTGACACACAGAAAAATTGGGCTCTTGGTATAAGCCTCATTAGTATCTTGATACTCGGTGGCATCACTGTGTACGGGTACATACAGTTTGGAACACTCACCGACGCCCATCGTGCCCTCGAGACGAGACTTGCGGAGACCGAATCTATCCTTACTCAAAAAGAAAAAGAGATAGCAGAGTTCGAGCAAACACTCGAGGGATTGAAAACAGCCTATGCACTGTCAGAAGAAAACGGGAGTGAGCTCCTCAATATGCTTACCGAGGAGAAAAACCGCAACGAAGCATTTGAAGAACAGATAGACGACATCTCAGGTACTGTAGGCAAACTCGACAAACTCTCAAAAATCGACCCTGAACTCCTCCAGAAATATTCAAAGGTGTATTTTCTCAACGAGCACTATGCACCACCGAAAGTAAAAGAGATTGACCCAGCATTCCGCTTTAAACCAAACGAACCTGAATATATCCATGCACAAGTTGCAGGGCAGTTGAGTAACCTACTCGAAGATGCCAAGGAAGATGGCATTGAGCTCCTCGTTGTTTCAGCATATCGATCCTTCGATGAACAACGAAGTCTTAAAAATACATATACCGTACTCTACGGATCTGGCGCAAATACCTTCTCTGCTGACCAGGGATACTCGGAACATCAGCTCGGCACAACCCTTGATTTCACGACTCGTGAAATCGGCGGCGGTCTCACTGGGTTTGAAACGACAGAAGCATACGCCTGGCTACAAGAACACGCATACGAATATGGATTTGCACTCTCGTATCCAAAAGATAATACCTATTATGTCTTTGAACCATGGCACTGGAGATTTGTGGGGGAAGATTTAGCTGAGGACCTACAAGACGATGGTAAATTCTTTTATGATATAGACCAGCGCGAAATCGATACATATCTCATCTCACTCTTTGACTAAGTAGAGAATGCATGATTTAATGCAGGCTGGTTTTTTGTTCATAATTTTTTCGGAAGGAGGTTCCCTATGGGAACAAAATCACATCCTGGCGACAGGATTGATACCGTCAGCGTGTGGGCATCGGGTGTCGGCCTCTCGGTCGGAATGGTCTGTTCCCTCATTGTGGGGTATGGATCAAAGCATTTCTGGTTCGGGAACCTATGTTTCCTCGCCTTTGCAGCAACACTCTTGATCACTATCGACCGGAACCGGTTGGTGTGGGTAGTGGGGTTCCTGGCACGCAAACGTAAGCGGCGAGTCAGTGACCCGCAGACACGACTGTCCGAATTCAGCTCTTCGCAGCTCAATCCTGACGAGATGCAGGCCGAGAGTCAGGTAGCGAAGGACGTGCAGAATGCACGGGACGCACTGAAGAAACTCAATCCCGAGACGCAACAAGCCTCGCTCAGCAGCGTCGACGTCGACGTCACAGCCGCGAAGTAGGTGCCTACCCGGTGCCTCACATTCGAAAGCCGCAACCTCACAAGGGATCGCGGCTTTTTGCATGCACAGCAAAAAATTATGAGATACTCGCGTGATACCATATATGTTGGTTCTTTCAACATTACAGGGGACACACATGACATTCGTCTTTGATTTTCCGATACTTACCAGTTTGCTCATGTTCGGCATTCTGATAGCGGCGTTTGCGGGGGGTCTGCTCTGCACCACCACTTCCCTGTCACTCAGCGTAATGATGGGGACCACGTTTGTAGTGGGAGCAATCCCGCTCATCATGGTCCCAGATCGCACGTTGGCGCAGGCCGTTTGTGGTGCAGTCGTACTCGTGCTCATGCTGGTATTTTTCCGCAAGGTGTACAACATCACACGCCCGCCTCTTGGTTGGCGAAAAGTGTTTTTGACCATCTACGCGCTTAGTATCAGTCTTGGAATCCTTGGACTTTGGCTCATAAGTGCCCATGGGGCAACAGTAGCGACATTCCGAGGCTGGCTTGTCTTCGCTCTATGCTGCGCGGCGGCTGAGATTGGTGGGTTATTCTTCACCAATCAAGCCGATCCAAAAACACATTACGATCAGCACAATGAGCTCACCTGACCATGGTGTTAGCCACTCAAGAAAGCCGCGAACCTCACAAGGGATCGCGGCTTTTTGCATAAACCAAAAATGACTTACGGGAATTTAAATCCACCCTACAAAGTAATATTAAACATGCGTTCTGCATTCTGTAGAAGTGCTGAGCGTACAATTTCAGGATCTTCATCACGTAGCTCCGCAATACGCTTATACACCTCGCGCACATGGAGTGGTTCGTTACGCTGTCCACGAAAAGGCTTCGGTGCAACATACGGAGCATCTGTCTCAGCATGAAGCATTTCTATTGGCGCATTCCGTACTGTCTCGTCATATTGATTCGCAAACGTAATAACACCGGTAAACGAGGTCGTGTACCCTATCTCCCAAAATTCTTTCGCGACTTCATACGTCCCGGCGAAGAAATGTACGTTCCCTAGAATCTTCGCATACTGCTTGATGAGAATGAGCGCATCATGATACGCATCCATACTCCCCCCCACATCACGAATGTGAAGCATGAGTGGCTTCCCTACTTCATTCGCCAATTGTATTTGAGTAATAAATGCTTCTTCCTGCTTTTCTTTTGTAGTCTTATCAGCTCGAAAATAATCAAGTCCACACTCTCCGATCGCAACAACACCAGTCTTTTGTGCAAGCTCTTTGTAATACATGGGATCAAAGACTTGAGGAGGCGTCCCGTCGTCATCAATCATTCCTCCAGCACGAGCGGGATGAAGTCCTACAGTCGCAAATACACCCTCACTCACGAGTTCCACTGCACGCGCACTCGTCTCACGCCCGGTACCGACGTTGATGTACGCCACACCCTCAGCATGAGTATGCTCTCCAACTTCACGAAAATCATCCTTAAACGCTTCAAGGTTAATATGCGTATGAACATCGATATATTTAATTTCCATAGGTGATTTTTCGTGTTTCAAGAATAAGTTCGTCTATAAGTGCAATAATCTCTGGGAATTCTTTCCCGTACTTCACTTCAACCTCACGGGTCATGCCTTGGTATGTATCCCACATTTCATCTTTAGTCATTCCTCTACTTTTAAAATAGGCACCTTGATTGAGAATATGAGTTACCTTCGTCATAAGCTTATCAACTGATTTCACGAATCTAGATTCTCTTGTATTGAGTGCTTCATATTTTTCTATAGTATCAGGAATCCATGGGTAGACATCTTCAAATTCATTTCGTATGCGAAGCAAAGCTTTATGTTCTCGTTCATCTTTAGTTTTCTTCCCTTCCTCAGAAATACCGAAGCTATCTGTATCAAGAGCATACGCTTCTACAAGGTCATGCACAATTGCGTACTGTGCGACCAGGCCATGGTCGAGACTGTCTGGATAGAGCTTATGCGCAAGAGCACATGCACAAACTGAGAGCATTACCGTGTGATCGGTATCAGACTCAGGGCGCTTCCCGTCCTCATGAAAGGTCATCCGATTCGTCTTTGCAAATGTCAGTATGAATTTCCCTACATCAAGAAGTCCTTTCGAGTTATCTGTCATACTTTTTAATCCAAATTTCTTTAATAAACGGAAGTGACCAGGTAGAAAGAATATACCCTCCCATTGGAACAAGCGCATTCAAAAATGGTTCTTCGTTTCCAATCTTTATAAGCCACACACTTGCACAGACATACGTGATAGACGCAATCACCACGCGTCTAGTCATACATATCTCCCACGCCTTTTCACGTTCTACACGCTTATTTCTTTCTAGTATATCTTCAATTTCCTTCATATTGTTTCATCAAAGTAATCTATGTATTCGAGGAAGACACCCTTTTCAAACCCTCCTTTTTTCGCGCGCTTCAGATCTCGAATCTTGAGTACCTCTTCGAGACTAATCTTATTATGGTACAAAATTGCATCAATCACCTCGATCACGTCTGCCAATTCCTCTTTCAAATCAGTTTTATCTTCCTTATTGTAGGCCTCAAAGACTTCTTGTGACTCTTCTAAAAGCTTATCTTTTAATCGCTCTAATGTCTCTGGAGGTTCCATATAACGAACCTTGAAGTCACTCGCACTTATTTTATTCTGCACATCATGCTCATAGATATCCACCATCTTATCTCGTATGAGTTTGTTGTATATTTTACGCATATCTTTTTAATACTCTGTATTCTAAACTTCTGAGACTTGTTTTTGTCTCACAAAAATGAGTACAGTAAACGTGGTGGTGAGTACGAAGAAATACAACACAAATGAGTACTCAGCAAACATCCATGTCTGTACCGCACATAAACCAATGAGAAAACCAAATGCGTTAATAGCATATGGTCGCCAATCCTCAGAGTGAGGGTGCGTGTATGATTTGATTAATGTCGGCATACTCGCAAACATATCAGCTATCAGTGTGAACATGATTGCAAGAAGTGCGTTATTTGTGAGATACCACGCCACCATGCATGTGATTGCCATAAGAGCGAGGACATAGTCATTTCTCTGTATCTTCCAGTATGCTTCTCTATTAAAAAAAGCAGCTAGTACGATCAGGAATGGTAGTATCCCCATGGCAAGAGTAATCCACGCAACACTTGAAACCTCTTCGTGTGATTGAGCAAAGAATGCAATCAGTGGAAAAAGTCCCCAAAAGAAGTAAGTGACTTTATTTGGTTGCACTTTCCCTACAGCAGTCAGATATAAATACTGTACTGCTCCAAGTGAAGCTATTACTGTTGAGATCAGTGCAAAATACTCTGGAAGCATATATTAGGTTTCTAGACGCGGGAAGAGATTTTCTGGTTTTTTGTTTGTTTTGATTGCGTCCTCAATGACTGCGCTCGTACGCGGCATAAATGGTGCAAGTGTATGTGCTGTATGAAGGAGTTCAATTCTGAGTTCGTTAATAATTTCTTTTGCTTTCTCTGGTTCAACCTTTATTAGTTTGAATGGTTCTGTGAGTGCAATTTTTTCATCGAGTTTCTGTATTCTTCCCCATACATGATCAAGTGCACCTTGGAGATTATATGACTCTATATACTGTATATCTCCGCGATCAAAAATACCAGTAAATGATCCTAAGTGAGTTTCAGACATCTTTAAAATTCGAGAGGTAAGGTTACCAAGACCATTTACAAGATTTGCGGTGTACCATTCATCGAGCTTCTCCCAGGTTATGTCTGAGTCATCAAATGGGTGTACGTGCCGGAGCAATAGATACCGAGTAGCATCAGTTCCGTATTTAGAAATAAGTTCGTATGGTGAGATGACATTCCCCAAACTCTTCGACATCTTTTGTCCCCCACTATTAATGAAGCCGTGATAAATCACTTTATCTGTAGCGGATACCCCTGCACTCCTCAGCATTGCTTGCCACATAACAGACTGAAAACGTATCTGATCCTTCCCTGCTAATTGGTAGGTATCACCGTCTTCCCAGAATTTTTTAAAGTTTCCATCTTTGTCTGCTGGCCAACCTAGTGTAGAGATATAGTTTGTTAAGGCGTCAAACCATACGTACATCACTTGTGTATCGTCTCCAGGTACTTGGATACCCCAATCGAGACGCGACTTCTCGCGTGAAATACTAAAATCTTCAAGTCCACCTTTTACAAAGTTGATTGCTTCTTGTCTACGCCACTCGGGTACAATGACTCCTTCTCTACTCAAGTAATCTTCGAGATAACTCTGATAGTTTGATAACTTGAAAAAATAATTTTCTTCTTCCACCTCTTGTGTGGGCTTCGTGTGAATCGGGCAAATGTTACCTTCGAGAAGTTCTTCTGGTTTATAAAATAGTTCGCACCCGACGCAGTATTGTCCTTTATATTTCTTTTTATAGATATCACCCGTAGCCTGACATCGTCGCCACATTTCTTGCGCGGCAGCTTTATGAACACTATCTGTGGTGCGAATAAAGTTGCCCTGCTCCCCATAGGAAAGATTCAGGCCGGTTGTATCATCGCCGAGTTTTTTAAACTCGTTTGCATAAAAGTCTACGTAGGCCTGTCGGTCTTCACCTTTCTCGTCGGCTTTATCAGCGATCTTTTGACCATGCTCGTCCGTTCCGGTATTAAAGAACACCTCATGGCCCTGTAGTCGCCAATATCGAGCTAACGCGTCTGCTTCTACTAGTTCGTACGCAAAACCAATATGTGGATCAGAGTTCACATATGGAAGTGTGGTGGTGAGATAGAAATTTTCTTTTTTCATACAGGGAGTTGTTACGCTTGCATCAAATAATTCACAAGCTCAGAAATTAGCACACGTGTTTGTGCTCCAGTATCACGATCACGGACTGTTACCGTATCTGTAAGTTCTGGTGCATCCTGTCCAAGAGTCTCAAAATCAATCGTCACACACGCTGGTGTACCAATCTCATCTTGTCGTCGGTATCGCTTCCCGATATTGCCGTTGTCATCAAACTCGGCGCGCATTACCTTTGCGAGCATTGTATATACTTCCTCAGCCTTTGCTACAAGTTCTGGTTTATTCTTTAGAAGTGGGAATACTGCAACCTTAATTGGCGCGAGTGCTTTTGGGAATCTGAGTACCGTGCGTGTTTCTCCTCCAAGTTCATCTTCATCATAAAATTCAGTCATGACAGCAAGGAATGTCCGGTCAAGTCCGACCGACGTCTCTACTACATGCGGTACATATCGCTCGTTAGTTACTGGATCGAGGTATGAGAGATCCTTACCTGAGAAAGTCTGATGCTGTGTTAGGTCGTAGTTACCACGCGCATGTACTCCTTCGAGTTCTTTAAATCCAAACGGGAAATTGTATTCAATGTCCCATGCAGCCTTAGCGTAGAAGACGAGATTCTCATGTTCATGCCATTTGAGGTTTTCTTCCTTAAATCCAAGGTCAAGATAATACTGCCATCGTTTCTTTCGCCATGCTTCATACACAACCATCTCATCTTCTGGCTTCACAAACATTTGCATTTCCATTTGGGTGAGCTCACGGAGTCGGAAGATGTACTGTCGTGGAGCAATCTCATTCCGAAATGCCTTACCAATTTGTGCGATACCAAACGGTACTTTTACCCGAGAAGAATCAAGTACATTCTTGAAGTTAATATAAATACCCTGACATGTTTCACCACGTAAGTATGTTGGCTCCTTTGTCCAATCTCCTGAAAAATTTCCTAAATTTGATTGCACAAGCAAATTAAATCGCTTCACTTCCCCAAACTTCTTTTGACCGCATTTCGGACACACTATTTTTTCTCTCAGCCCGTCGAATACCGTATTGATTTCCTCAATGCTCATTTTTTCATCAGCGAACGCCCCGGCGTCTTCAATAAGGTGGTCAGCTCGAGAGCGAGTATTACATTCCTTACACTCAACAAGTGGATCAGAGAACCCACTCACATGACCTGATGCTTCCCACACCTTTGGATGCGTAAATATGGCTGAATCAAGACCGACAATATTACGTTCTTCTTGTACCATCGTCTTCCACCACTGCGCCCTAATATTGTTTGCAAGCTCAACGCCATAGGGGCCGTAGTCATAGGTGCCAACAAATCCGCCATAAATTTCGGATCCCTGGAATACGAATCCACGACGCTTTGCGAGTGACACTATCTTCTCCATCTTTTCAGGATTTTTTTCCATACTGTATCTCCAATATATAGACTATTAGCTAACTTTCAAGTCTCAGTTATTCTGCACGCACTCTTCCATCTTTAAGATCCTCATCTGACTCATCAAAGAGGCTCGTAGTAAGTGCTGGGTGTTCGGTGCGGATCACTGTTCCGGTAAATCGATCCGTAGCCTTAAATTTCTGTGATTCGAGAATAGTAGGTGACGTACCAACTTGTGAAAGACTCGGAAGGAATGATACCTGCATACTCACCTCTTCTGTCGTATTGGCGTCCATGTCTCCGATGGCCCACTTCATGGTGCGCGTTGTAGCGTTATAGGTAACAACGTCTCCTGGAGTGATGAGATCAAGCCAGCTCACATACTGGGGTATGACTGCAGTTACCTCTGCACCGGCCACATCGTTTGCTCCTGACTTCACCATAAGGGTATAGGTGTACTGCGTTACATTCTCAGCAACTGGTGGTGTGGGCCCGGTATTGGTAAACGGTCCAGTTTCATAGAGCGCACTCGAACTGATAGTAGGAATACTCTCTACTTTGATAATACGTGATGCAGTCCCAATAAGTTCTTGCGGGACTTTATCTTCATAAATGCGCTGCCCTTTAATCGTCACCGTCATATGAAGCTGTGGTGCTTTACCTACATTTTCCTTCGGGTGAATTGAAAAAGAAAGATTACTTGTACGCCCCGGAAGAATCTCCTTGAGTGACTCCTCATCGACAGCATCCCATGTGATAGTATTTTTGGAAGAATCATAAAAACCAGATTGTGCTTTAACCTCAAACTCATCGAGCGCATTACCGTCGAGCTCCACCAGTACTTTGCCATCATAGATTGCCGCATCAAGCGCATTTCTGTACTTAATATCAATGACGGCAGTCTCATCAGTGTCTATGACTACTGTCTCTTCACCTGATCCATTCACCACAATACCAACGTCGAGGAAAGGTTTTTCGATTTCAATATCTGTTTGCGCATTTGCAAGGAGTGACGCAAGCGAGTTCTTATCTGTCTCGTTTGCCACGCCTGCTGTAGCGCTGAATCTTCGCGCTTCACTCTCATATCCGGTAATTAGACCCTTTATTTTAATGACCTTTTTTTCATTTGGTTTTATGGTACTAAATTTCCACGTATCTTCGCCTGATACTGTTTCTGGATCTGACTCTGTAAAATTAAATCCTTCCGGATAGGATGCTTTAACTAGGATGTCGGTGAGAGGTGTGGGTGCGTTTGATTGGATAGTGAGTACGAGCTCGGTTTCTTGCCCTGATGAAATAGTCTTCAAAGCATCAAAAGACATCACTATGGGTGATGTGCTGATCTTAAAGCGCAACGGTGTTGCTTTCTTTTGGAACACCGCGTTTGAGCCAGAAATGCGATAATCAATAGAAACTTTAATTTCTTTCTCTTCGTTTTCTTCGCCGAACATACGTGCAGAGAGTGGGATGTTTATGAGTTCACCCTTGCCGATAGTATCGAGTGGCCTTCGTTCAATGAGTAGTTCTTTGTTTATTTCAGCGACACTCTGGGTACCTTTCGGATATTCAATAATTAATGTTGCTGACTGGATAGGTACTGCATTTTGGTTTGCAATTGAAACCTGAAACGGGATTTCTTCTCCGCCGCCAATAGAAATAGGGCCAGCAACAGAAATAGAAATATTTTCTCCTGAAATAGTATTATTTCCTGACGACATAAAGAGCGCAGAAACAACAAGCGCGAGTACGAAAAATGCCATACCGCCGAGTATCACGCGCAGTCTGTACGATCTTCGTTTTGGTGTCGCTCCCATAGTAGTAGTATAGTCTATCGAGTCCTTAATTTCTGTAGACGTATCGGCTGTAGAACGTACTGATACTGGTGGTGTAGCATACTCTTTGTTCGTTGGGATATGATTATGCTTCTCTGAACCTTGTACCGGTGTCTCTACTGTGTCATAGATCGCATGTTGTGGGAGTGCGTGACGGGTGGTTTTTTCGATTCCACTTCCCCGAGCATAGAGTCGATCTCGCAGCTCACGAATACGCTCTGACTCACGCAGTTCTTGTGTCTTTGTATCGTTGAGATTCTCCTCCTTTTTTGGCGCACTCTGCTCTTGAGGAAGATCAGGCTCTTTTTGTGAATCATCCGTACTCATTTGAGTGAAGTATAACACGATATTTGTAGCGCTCTCCCGGGTTTTTTCGGAAAACTAGCTACATCATAATTGACTCTGTATGAGTGCGTGTTCAATAATCTCTCGACACACCTCCTCGTCTTCGTCAGAAAATATATCTATATGATGCAGGGGTAGCGACTTCTCTAGAAGTACCGTAAAGCGATCTACTGGAGCAACGTACCCTAATGCATGCAGAATTCGGAACGACAGTATGCTTTCCAGTTTGGTATGTGCATACTGTTCACCCAACATACATACCCTGACTACATCATCAAAAATTGATTCATATGCTGTTTCACCCCGTACCACACGTCGAAGCAGCACGATCACATTCCGCAACAATGCGCGCGCTTCTCGCGTTTCAGTAATCGAATACAGGTTATGGATCGGTTCAACACCTGCAATTTTCCAGCCCGTCTTCCCGCGAATTAACGTCGCACGGATATGTGAACATGCTTGGAGTGCGTAGCGCTGCTTTGATCGTTCTTCTCGGACACTTTTTGCTGATGCATATATCATTCCTGCCTCACGCGCAAAGAGTAGATACGTACGATCTGAGCTCATGTGGTCATATACACCACAGACTAATGCTTCAGTTATATATGTTTGGTATGCCATGCATCACAACCTACGTTCTTAGTCCTTCGTCACACTAAACCGAAACTGCTGCTCACCTATTGTTACTTCTTCCTTACCTCCCTCAATAACAACAATTTGTGCTGCGCCAACGGTAGCGGTGATAAGTTCCTCAAAACCCGCTATAAGAATCTTCGTCATGCCATCAATACCAAGCGTGATGCGATCATGGGGATTAAGTCCTTGTGATTTACGTACATCTTGAATAGTACGCATGAGTTCACGCACGTCCCCTTCCTGTTTCAGTGCTGGGGTGACATTCCAATCAAAATCAGCAGCAGAGTCATCTTGATCTTGACCAGATTTTAGAATGACTTCTTTCACATTCAATTCATCCATCAAGAGTGGGGCGCATTCATCCCAATACTTCGGTGCATTTCCTGAATGTTTGATCCAAAAGGATTGAAGCGGCTGCCGTACTTTTATATTCTGCTCTGAACGTTTTTTTAGTCCCATCGTTGCATACGAGCGGATCACACTCATAATAGCGACCAACTCTGTATCCACCGTACCCTCTTGTGGCCAATCCATGAGATGCGCACTTTCTGCGTCGTGCGCTTCGCGCACACGCAAGAAAAGGTATTCGGCATAAAACGGCATAACCGGTGCCATAAGGAGTGCTAGATTCTTTAGCACATACCGGAGTGTCGCAATAGTTTGTTGCTTGTCGGTTACATCGTCATCCTTCAGTCGCTCCCGTGAACGGCGCAAGTACCACACAGAAAGATCATCAATGAGTCCCTCGAGCGGGCGCGTTGCTTTATCAAGTTCATATCCTTTATATCCTTCTGTAACTTGAAGCACTGTCTCCTGTAGTCTTGCAAGTATCCATCGATCAAGAATATGAGTTGAGTTTGCATGCGCAGAAATAGATTCGTCTGCATACATTGCGTACATCAAGTACACATTATGAAGACGTCCGAGGTTTTTCCGTTGCAACTCAAGTACCTCCTTTTCAGAGAAATTAAGGTCTTCCCCCTTAATAATTGGAGACGAGAGCAAGTAGTACCGCATAGCATCAACACCAACCCGATTCGCTAGATCCATAGGGTCAGGATAATTTTGCAGTGACTTACTCATCTTCTTCCCATCCTCAGCAAGCACGAGTCCGTTTGTGATCACATGCTTATACGGTGACTTCCCACTGAGTGCCACACCTATAACCATGAGGGAATAAAACCAACCTCGCGTTTGATCTATACTCTCCGCAATAAAGTCTGCTGGATATCGTACACTTGTCTCTAAATTAAATTCGTCTAAGTGTTCAAACGGGTAGTGATTCTGCGCGTATGGCATTGACCCTGATTCAAACCAACAATCAAAGACGTCAGGCACACGCGTAAGCTTCGTACCATCTGCATCAACGAGTTCAGTATCATCAATATACGGTCGATGAAAGTCGAGTTCATACGTATCGTTGTGCGGTATCGGAGTGAACGTAAGTGCGCGAAGCTCGGCATTCTTCATATCATACTCATCACACTCTATAACCCGACCTAATGTTTCATGATCGGTACCATACGAGACTGCTTGCAGCATCTGGAGTACACCGTTATGTGCCACGATAAGGATTCTTTTACCTGTATGTTTTTGGTTGATTTCATACAGAAACTCTCCGGCTCGCTTCTTCACATCAGTCCATGTTTCACCGCCGTGAGGGTGTGTTATGAGTCTGTTATAGCCACTCCCAAAAAATGCATGGTAGTCATTCACCTCCTTACCTTCAAACACACCAAACTGCATCTCACGTAATCGTCCGTCTGAAATACAAGCGTCCGCCGGAAGCCCGAGCTGCTCAGCTATACGAAAAGCAGTCTCCTGTGTCCGCTCGAGTGGTGAGTAGTAGATCAGGTCAATCGTATCTTTTCCTATAGTCGCAAGTGCAGCGTCAACTTGGGCTTTTCCGTTCTCGGTAAGTGGATTCTTAACCCCTTCCACTCCATTCAAAATCCATTTGGTGTTTAATTCTGATTCGCCATGTCGCATCAAGGTATACGTATTCCCTGATTTTGGTACGTACTGCTTTAGCTCACTGAGTGAACCCAGGACTTTGTACTCTTTTGTTATTTCATTTCGCCAGATCGGAAGCGGTGCACCCCAGTATCGCTGTCGACTGATTGCCCAATCACGAGCTCCTTCAAGCCACTTACCAAAGCGTGCGCGTCCGACATGCTCAGGAATCCATGTAACCTTGCTATTCTCAGACACGAGTTGATCCTTAATCTCAGTTACCCGAACGAACCATGACGTAGTTGCATAGTTGAGAAGCGGTGTATCACAACGCCAACAGTGTGGGTATGAGTGCGTGATATTCTCTTTACGTAAAAGTGCACCCAACTGCTTCAATGCTTTTACAATTTCTATATCAGCTTCGAGATGTGTGATGCCTGCATCATCATTATCTTTTGGCTTCACAAGTTTCCCTGCAAAATCAGTCACGAGTGGCATAAACCGCCCATCATGATCAACATGATGCACAATCGGTATACCAACCTTCTTTGCGAGCTCCATATCCTCCTCACCGTACGCAGGCGCAAGATGGACCGCACCCGTCCCCTCTTCCCCGAGCTCTACATAGTCAGCATGGTAAATCTTCCATGCATTTTCTTTGTTTTGTATATTTTGATTTTTGAAATACGCAAAAGGAGGCTGGTACGATTTCCCAACAAGATCGCTTCCTTTAAAAGTTTCTAGAACTTCATACGTATCAACTCCGAGCTGCGCGAGTCGAGCCTTAGCAAGAATTACATTCATTGTCTTCTCTTCAAGCGTGACACGAACTTTCACATACTCGATCTCATTATGAACTGCAGCAGCCATGTTTCCTGGAAGTGTCCAGGGTGTTGTGGTCCATACAAGAAGCGAAGTATCGGTAACGTTTCCTTCAGCATCAATGAGCGGTAAGGCTACGGTGACCGCAATATCCTTAATATCTTTGTATCCCTGGTTTACCTCAAAGTTAGAGAGTGTCGTACCACAGCGCGGACAGAGATGCATTGACTTAAATCCTTCATACACAAGCCCCTTTCGATTAAGTTCACTGAATACCCACCAGACAGATTCAGTGTAGGTAGCATCCATCGTCTTGTAGTCATCATCCATATCGACGAAGCGACCCATGCGCGGGATGATGCGCCGCCAGTCATCTGCATACTCCATAACGGCACTCCGTGCAGCTTCATTAAAATTCTTCACACCCATCTCCTCAATGTCGCGCTTTGTTGCGAGCCCCAGTCGCTTTTCAATAATATTTTCAAGCGGCAGACCGTGACAGTCCCATCCCCACTTTCGCTTCACGCGGTAGCCATTCATTGTCCAAAACCGAGGGATCGCATCCTTGATTGTTCCAGCAAGGATGTGTCCATAGTGTGGAAGCCCGGTTGCAAAAGGCGGTCCATCATAAAACACAAAATCCCCATTCGGGGCATCTTTCAAAAGACTTTTATTAAAAACGTCGTGCTCATTCCAAAAGGCGAGCATTTCCTCTTCTCGTGCAGCGACCTCACTTTTTGCGCCTTGCGCAGCCATTTCATCCTTTGTTGGTGTTTGTTTTGAATCCATATGGTTATGTATATCAGACATAAATAATAAATACGCATATCAGGCGTATAAATGCATCATAGCATAAAACCTCTAGGTATTGGAAACCACCATTCATTTTTCTTCTGTGGTTGGAGGCGTCCAGCGATTTGCTCTAGGAAGGAGCAGACTCTTGGTCATTATTTCTTCTGGGTAGTAGAAATAATGACAGACCAGAAATTATATTCATTGCATTCATTAATTTCTAGGCCGCTCGGAAAATATAGGGGCTTCGGAAATTTCCCTTACGTGAGCATTGGATTGCTTTCGTCCATTTTTCTTCTGTGTGAAGAAAAATGGACGGACTCGGAAAATATAGGGCTTCGCCCCTTATTTTCCGGTCACATCCGTTCAGGAGCTTTTATACCAAGGAGAGTAAGCCCATTCATGAGCGTGATACGCACTGCTCCTGCTATCGCTAATTTATACGGACTAAATTGATCTTCAATATCAATGATCTTTTCGTGAGCATAGAATGTGTTAAAAGCTCCGGTAAGCTCTGTTAGAAATACAACAATATGATGAGGCGCACGTTCCTGCTGCGCTTGAGCAACTACTTCAGGGAATCGATACATGATGTGTTCAAGAGCATACGTCTCAACCGGTACTGAAGCGACCGATGCCTCCATTTGTAGCTCATGTGCTTTACGCTCTAACGAAGCAATGCGCGCATGTGTGTACATAAGATAGGGTCCCGAATCACCTTCAAACGATAGTGCCTTCTCTTTATCAAAAACAATATCTGAACCGATAGACTGGCGCAAGATTTGATATTTTAATGCCCCTACCGCAATATGTTCGCCTAGTTCATAATTTTCCTCCTCGTCTCGCTCTTTGCTATTTTCTCCCATTTTTTCAAGCGCAGCTCCGACCATTTCCTCGAGTAATGATTCGCCAGTGAGTACATTACCTTTACGTGACGACATTTTGCCTGTAGTGAGGGTGAGGAAACCGGTCGCGATATGCTCAATTACTTTTTTCGAAGTATCAGGAAAAACTTCACGGAGTGCCGCAATCAATACTTTAAAATATTCACGTTGTTCCGCACCCGTCACTACAAAACTTTGTGTCCAATGTGGGTATGCTGCCTGCTTGTACGCAAAGTTTCCAAGATCTTTTGCCTCATATGTAGGGAGACCCTGTGAATTTAAAAAAACACGAGTATGAAGTCCATGCCTCTCTCCTTTAAAAATAACTGCCCCCTCACTCTCCTCAAAAACATTCCCAATATGCTCGCGAACTATTTGAGTTCCTGTATCACTTACTTCACTCTCAAAAATTTCTTTATCGAATGACGTGCCAAGCATTCGACACAGTTCTGTAAGATGCGTACGCGACGTATTGATTCCTTCAGCGCGAAGACTTGAAAATACAGAGTCACTACCTGCATACAGCGCTCGGTTTACAGCTTCGATTTCACTTTTTTCTGCGCCGTTTCGTTCATACGCCTCATTTCCGAAACGATATGCCTCGCCTATTTGCTGTATATCTTTAGGGTTGCCCCCAGTCTTCGTGAGACCCCAGACCCCTTTGGCGACCGTAAGTCCAATATCAGAAGGATAATTTACACGATGTACGGTTGCAGTGCCTGCTTCAAAAAGTCGTGATATAGACTCTCCGACTATATTTCCTACCAGATTTCCAATATGAAGTGGTTTAAAAAGGTTTGGACTGGTGTATTCAAAAATAATTTCTTCATTCTGTAACGCCTTGTTCTTTCCCCAACTTCCTGGATAGGCTAAAATGTCACCAACTTTCTCTGCAAAAAACTTTCGATCGAGGTAAAAATTAATGAAGCCTGGACCAGCAACTTCAAGCTTCACGACATGAGGAATGACTCCCTTGAGTGCGTCACATAATTCAGTCGCGACTTCTCGTGGACTCTTCGCCATTTGCTTACTGAGTACAAGCGCAACATTCGTTGAGTAATCACCATGCGAAAGATCAGCAGGATGTTCCACCACGAAATTCACCGGGGTAAATCCTCGTGTAGTAAGAATAGTTGCTATTTCTTGTTCAATCCTCGCTTTCATATAAAACACAATACTAGAAGTTTCCTCCCCACGCAAAGCGGGTGATATTAACTACTCTTGATATGGTATGAGTTTCCCTGGAACTCCTCTAACAACAGTAAAATCCTCTCTTCCTATAACCTGGCCTCGTTCAGTCTCCACTGTACAGCGCCACTCACCTTCTCTAAAGGTGCTGATTTGCGTGTACCCTCGGTATCCTTCGCCTCGACCCCCTTGGATTGGGTATGCATAGCGACCGTGAAGGACCCACTCTTCCTTTTCTTCGTCATAGTAGTCCCAGCGATTGTAGATATCGGTAGTAAGTCGTGATGGTGCAAAAACTGACCAAAAACAATATATATTATCTCCGTTGCTGTAATGGAACATACGGTCAGAATCACGGTACCATTCCCACCACTTAGGTACTTCGTAATATAGATCATAGTCACCATTCTCATCTTTAATCACACTGTGATAAATACCCGCATGCTTAAGCGACAGCGGTATTGGGGGGATGATATTCGCAAAATACAACGCGTTCAAGGTGAGATATACAAGTCCCACAATGAATACCACACTACGCTTCTGTAATTCAACAAAGTTTGGAACAACGGCAGAGAGTACTTTGAAAAAGAAGTACATCACAACAAGCGACAAGATACCACTCCCGACAAAAATAAGTGCACCCATTTTACCTAAGAGGACCGGAATAATAAGCACGAGGTATGAAAAAAGACCTATGTAAAAAATAACCAAGTTATAGACAAGTCTTCCCGCTCTATCCTTAATGGTTTCATTTCCATAAATCACGCCAAGAATCATGAGGATAAATGGCCAGCTATCTGAGAATGAACTACTCCGTCCATAAAAAATAAGCATCCCAGAGAGAAGTCCACCGAAGGCATACTGCATCACAAACGGTGCTTTCGATTTCAAAAATCTATTTACCCCATCACTAAATCGTTCTGCAATAGCGGCATACAACAATATGATCGATAAGATAGCGAGCACTACGTACGAGAAGAGCACAGCATTATCGAATACTTGGTCGACGCGATTGAGTGTGAGGTTATCGACAACAAACCCGAGAATGAACGCAACTGTGAGCCAGTGATTACGTACAAAATATGTGATTTTGTTATAGAGCTCGATAAACATACTGATGATGCTTATTGTACCTTCTCTGTTTCTATATAAGAAATCCCCAAACATACTTGTATGTCTGGGGATTTCTCTACACGCATAGCCTATGCGAATACCTCTGGTACCGGGAATTCGGCGCAAAGTGCTTCCACTTCTTTTCGCAACTTTGTTTCAGTTTCAGTACTCTTAATGTCAGTGAGAAGCGCCACCATGATCTGTGCTACTTTTGTAGCTTCAGCCTCTTTCATATTACGTGTCGTCATCGCTGGCGTACCGAAGCGAATACCTGATGGGTCCATCGCAGTACGTGTCTCATCCGCGATCATATTCTTGTTGAGTGTGATACCAATGCGATCAAGCGCTACCTCCGCCTCTTGCCCAGTCACACCAAGAGATCCAAATACATCGGCAAGTATAAGATGGTTTGATGTTCCCCCTCCAAGCATACGAATATTTGCTGACCGAAATACTTCTTCCATTGCTTTCGCATTTTTAAGAATCTGATGAGCGTATGCTTTAAACCCGTCAGTCATTGCCTCCCCAAATGCAACTGCCTTCGCAGCAACAACGTTCATATGTGGTCCTCCCTGAAGACCAGGGAAAACTGCCTTATTAATTTTCTTTGCTATATCTTCATTGTCACGAACAAGAATCATTCCTCCACGTGGACCGCGAAGTGTTTTGTGTGTGGTGGTTGTAATAACATCAAATCCATCATCAAATGGATTTCGCACTGCTCCACCCGCAATGAGTCCAGCAATATGTGCCATGTCTGCAACAGTAATCGCTCCTACCTCTTTAGCAATTTCCACAAACTTTGCGTAATTAAGTTCTCGACTATACGCAGAAAATCCAGCAAGAATAATCTTTGGCTTATGTTCAAGTGCTACTTCGCGTAAGTGATCATAATCAATCTCACCAGTCTCTACATCCTTCATTTTGTACCGCACGAAGTTGAAGACTTTGTTGATTGAAGTTGTCGGGTGACCATGGGTAAGATGTCCACCATGGGAGAGATCCATACCGAGTACAGTGTCTCCTGGTTCAAGGAGTGCGAAGTACATTGCGACGTTTGCAGGAGCACCTGAGAGCGATTGCACATTTGCGAACTTACAATTAAATAGTTTCTTCGCTCGTTCGATCGCGATCGTCTCTACAATATCTGTATACTCCTGTCCTCCGTAATAGCGCTTACCAGGATAGCCTTCTGAGTACTTATTTGTGAACACCGATCCGTTCGCTTCCCTCACTGCGCGTGATACATAGTTTTCACTTGGAATAAGTTCGAGACCTCGCGCTTCACGAGCCTCTTCTCCCATAATCGCGTCGAATACTTCCTTGTCTTGATTCTCTATATGGCTGTAATAATTCATATCTAAAAAGTTTATTGCTGAGTAATATTCTGTTTTCTAACTATCAGCTCATGTCTTTAAATCATATACACTTATTTCTTTTTTGTTTCAGAAAAACCTCCGATGTTTGCAATCTCCCCCTTTATTGAATCATGAGATTGATAATTACGTAATTCAATATCTTGCACAGTAAATGCATCTATATCATCAATCTGTGAGTTGAGTACTACCTGCGGGAACGGAAGCGGACTTCGTGTTAACTGCTCTTTTACTTGATCAAAGTGATTTGAGTAGATATGTACATCCCCAAGTGTGTGCACAAATTCTCCTGGTGGGATCTTCGTCACATGAGAGACCATTAAAAGGAGGAGTGCATAGCTCGCAATATTGAACGGTACTCCTAGGAAGAGATCTCCCGATCTTTGATACAGCCCCAGATTCAACTTACCGTTTGCAACCTGAAACTGGAACATCGTGTGACAAAATGGTGGTACATGTGACTTTTGTCCTTCTGAAGCCATCTCATAAATAAAGTCTGGATTCCATGCACTCACTACATATGATTTTCGGTCTGGCTTCTTTTTCAATCCTTCAATGACCCACGCAAGTTGGTCGATTTCTCTTCCATCTTTTGCTGGCCACCGTCTCCACATACGTCCATAGATAGTAATGAGATCTGCCCACTTCACTACAAAAGGATCATCTGCAGGGAGTTCGGTTAGTTTTGCAATAAACGAATCCTGCGTCATACCATCGTATGTTTCCTTTTCAGTATCAGACGCCCACATCTGAAAATGTTTCCATGCCCATTCATCCCAAATATGATTATTCACATCAAGGAGTGGCTTGATGTTTGAACTCCCAGAAAGAAACCAGAGTAACTCTGTGACGATTCCACGCCAAAATGTTTTCTTAGTGGTTAGTAGTGGAAATGAACCATCACTTAAATCAAAACGCATTTGTCGCCCAAACACTGAACGAATAAAAGGAGGTTTCTCCCCTTTTGCCTTGTATTCCTCTAACACAACCTCATTAAAGAATAGTTCTTTGTCCGCGCCATTATCTAGAATATCGCGACAAAGGTCCAAATATTGATACTCGGGATGCTTTTGCATGCTTAGATTTTGTTACGAACGTAGTGAGTTAGAAAATCTTAGCCGTCTCCACAAGCTATTTCTAATGCCTTGTGGAGACGCCCTGACCTCAACCCATTACCTCCTTCATCTTGTAATATGTATTGTACCCTGTAAAACCCTAAAGGAAAACGTGAAGATTGTCCTTGTCTAAACTATTTCTTTGTCTTTTTCTTTCCAGATTGTTTCTTTGCAAGAGGGCCTGATTTTGGCGGTACATACCCTGCAATATTATTAAGGTGATATCTTCCCACAGTCTTATAGCTGCGCTTCGTGTGAGATGAAAGCGTACTGAAGGTGAGTTGTGCAATTGGCATATTCGGTCTAAGTACAATTGGAACATTGTTGAGATTGCACAATTCAAGAGCGATATTAAGAATATGACCTGGATTCACAATACTTGCTGAATTGTGCACAATGAGACCAATGCGAGCGAGGCTTGATTTTCCATTTACCTCAATCAAATACTCATCTGAACCAAATTTTTCTTTTGAGTAACCAAGAATACTTACGCCCGGATGCAGCACGAACTCTTTCCCATCTTCCACTTCAATTGTGCGAGTCTTTGGCAAGATACCTTTCTCAATATCAATCACAGAAATAGCATGTGTTTCGTTCACAATGAATGTATTTCCAAGTCGAATATCATATGACGCAGGCTGTAATTGCTTTTCGGTAAATGGTTCGAGAGTAATGAGCTTATTCTCGACTCCCGCTTTAATATCTTTATCTGAAAGAAACATATGTTATAAGTTACCTGCTATTCAATAATAAACGTCTTCTCTGTTCCGTAATACTCCGGCCAATTTGTATTATAGAATGCAAACATGCGCTCGAGTCTGTCTTGCGAAAGTTCAATTGCACCAAGCTCCTGCATGACTGTATCTATTTCGGCTCGCACCATATCAATAGAACGGCCATCCTCTACAATTTTTTCAAATTCTGCTAAGTATCCATACCCAGCATTTTTATCAATACATACATTAGTTCCTTTGTAGACATATTCTTCTCTTTCACGTGACCACTTGGCTTGGTATGAAAAGCCGGCATCAAGCAAAATCGCATCAAGCTCATGGAGTGACCCTGGGACTGATTCCTCAAACTCAAGGCGTGACACAGCGTTTGCACTCGTACCCGCGTCTACTGACGCTTTAATAACAAGTAGAACCTCTGAATCCTTTTGACGTGTTCGTACAGAAAAGTCAGTTCCTACTTCCGTAATATGTTTGAACTTTTCTTTAACCACATCGGCAAAGAAATCTTCTGTTGAGGTATACAGTTTCTGCATATCCCCGCCTGTGAAATAATGATTGAGTTGTTTGTTTGTACTCACACAGGCACATCCAGGATCAAGTTCGCACATACGATTCTTGAGTGCGTCAGCATGTGTTTTTTCTCCAAGGAGACTCTTAATTTCAATTTCATACTTTGACATAGCAAATATTATACATGGTGCCCCTTCCAAGTTCCAAAAGACAGATATCGAGGTATGTGTCATAATCTGCCTATGAAAACAGCAAGAGTGAGTATTATCGCTGCGGTTGGTAAAAATCGTGAATTGGGTAAAGGAAATGAGCTTATCTGGCGAATTTCTCCTGATTTAAAGCGGGTAAAAGAGCTCACAACCCATCACCCAATCATCATGGGGAGGAAAACATACGAATCAATTGGTCGACCACTTCCAAATCGAACGAATATCGTAGTATCAACCACCGCACAGAATATCCCCGGCTGTATCGTTTGTTCGTCCCTCGAGGAAGGAATACGGGCTGCGAAGGCCCTAGAAGAGGATGAGATTTTTATATTTGGTGGTGCTCGAATCTATGCTGAAGCACTTCCCTATACCGATCGTTTATATCTCACTGTTATTGATGCTGAAGACAGTAATGCGGATGCTTTTTTTCCACCGTACGAATTATTTACACAGGTGATAGAGGAAGATCGACACAGTGACCATACCCCACCCTTTACATGGATTACACTTGATCGTGCTTCTTAAAATCTTTAAAAAGATTTTTATATATATCTAACTCATAGGGTACATATAATGCTTCTTGCATATCTGCATCTCTACACACAAGGTTTGATACCCCTCTCGCTATCACTATCGGCTGCGATTCATCGCATTCACCGCACACAAGTGCGCTTGCTGCAGCAAGTGAATCAACGATATTTGTGGAAGAATATTTCATTACACGACCAAATAAATCAGACCGTCCAACATGACTCTCTACCGGCTGAAAGCCCCAAAAGCCAATTGAAATACTCGTAGCTCCGTATCGGAATGGTACTGAATGACTATCCGTTATAATCACGCCAATATTGTGTACTTGAAACCGGTCGCAGAGGTAGGTATGTATCATCTGTGCAGAAGTGGTCGGATCTTTCGGGAGTAGAATGTAATATCCGAGACCATTACTTTCATCAATACCCGCTGCTGAGATGAGTGCGTGATGGATAATCGTAAGGGGTTTGGTACTTCCATTACCTTGGTAGAGATATTCTGCTTCACGTTCAACAAGATCTTCTTTTACACCATGATCCATGTGTACACACCGTCCTTCATGGATGGCAACAATCTTTGAAGTAATGAGTATAACATCGCCCTCCTTGATATCTGTGAGCGACTGATCAAGCACTGCGAATAAATCATCTTTCGGTGGTGTGAGTATTTTTGTCTTAATTGGTATCAGTTGCATACATACAAATATTAGAAAATAAAAACATCCTCTGTCGAGGATGTTTTTATTTCGATACTCAGTAAAACACCCTCTAGAAAAGAGTGTTTGTTTCTACAAACCCTGACCACGTTTTGAGTGTCTTTGTTAATCGCATAGTATGTCTAGTATACCATCAGGTATCTAAAATAATCCTATCTGTGCACAAAAAAAGACCTGGCCACAATGGACCAGGTCTTCGGGCGAATCCGGCAAGGATTCAGTGCGCCAATTGGGCGCTGTGCGTCTTGAGCCGTGCGTCCATGAATGCAGGTACAGGCCACGAGAGCATCTTTTGCCGGCATGCTTCACGAATTGCTTGACATGTGGCAACGTACTTGTTCACACGATACTCGGCGACCGTTGCCATACGATTGTCCACTTGCTCCCAACTCGAAGCGAGCTCTACACCTGCAATTTCCCGCGGATTGGGGCGAATGGCACTCAATGCACCTGCCTTGAGCTTGATCCCGAAATAGGCGATCTCCTTCATAGCAGGTTGTCCTCCTTCCGTGCGATCGGATGGCAGCTTGTTGTGAAAGACCATGAGGTACTTCACCGTCCGCATGTCAACATGATGATCGCGAAGTCCAAGCTCTTCGCCCAGTCCCCGTATGAGCGTACCTCGAAGACTACGATCCATGTACTCCACCCCCTCTTGCGGAAGGGTGTACCAATCCATGTCTTCTGGTACCTTACCCGATTTCACGAAAAGGACGCTGTCCCGCTCAATGAGCAAGATTCCAAGTGTCGCACGAATCGCGCGGCCGGTTGAAACCATATCCGGCGTGATCGCCGAGTGGACCCCAAGATCCTTGGGAAAAATCTGTGTTGCCATCTACTTCTCCGTTTTGGTTGTAAAAAACTAAAAAATGGGCGCTTTGCCCAAAAACGAGTATACGCTTATTTTGTAAAAAGAAAACAAAGATACAAAGGTGTAACCATTGGAAAAGGCGTGTCCGTGGACACGCCTTAACATGGTGGTGACTTGTCGTCACGTGAAGAACTGTGGTGGCATGATCTGCCTACGCCGTACCGCACTCAGCGCCTCAAATGTAGCTCCACGAAAGCTTGGTGACCCGATACTGAGGCAGAAGTCATGGTCTTTTTGCATCCATGAGAGGTCTGCTTTCGTAGGTGTCAGGTTCGTGACACGTGCAAAGACAAAAAATGGCCACACCTTTCTTCCTGCAACATCGGAAATATCCTTGTTACATTTCCCAAGGACAAGGGTCGAGTACTGATCGATCTGATTCGGCGCCAGACCACACACGAGAAACAGTATCCGGGTCATTGCCTGACCCAATGTTTCTTGCGACCGAACCATCTCATGCGGTGGGGCCCACATCACCTTCTTTTCGTCAGACGATTGATTGGCAAGTGCCATTCTCCCCTCGTGTGACAAAAGTAAGAGCATACGGACTCCAGCCTCTTGAAAGACATCAACTGGGACCTTGCTGCGCAAAGACATCGGCATTTCTGCTTGTTTAGTAGTTCTTGCATTCCTCATGCAACGCTCCTTCGTGTTTTGTTTGGGCGATATTGCCTGCCACGGTTATAGCATATAAAAAGCAGCGAGACCAATAGTCTCGCTGTTTTTGTATCCACTTTGTGAAAGTGATGTTAGATTACCTTTATGACTTCCTATCAAATGAGCGAGCATCAGTAGGAGTCCTTAGACTCCTACTGATCGAGCGAATGCAGATAGAAAACTTTTCTTAAACTTCTTAAGAAAAGTTTACAGGGACTGTACACCTTGTCGGTATTTTATTCGGCATACGCCTTCTAAAATACCAGGCAAGGTCCGTGAAAGTGATGTTAGATCACCTTTCCGCCCTACGGGCGCTGTTCAGGTTGTAAAATAAAAAAACTTTCAGGAAGACCTGAAAGTTTTTTTATTGACAACCTCCGTCAAAGTAATTTTATATTACTTTGACGCCCATTGATCGGCATGTGCCTTCGATGATTTTCATTGCCGCTTCGATATCGTTTGCGCTCAAATCAACCATCTTTTCTTCAGCAATCTCACGTACTTGTGCTTTCGTGATTTCACCTGCTTTTGAAGTAGCATTCTTGCTTGAACCCTTCTCCTTTCCAATCTTCTTCAAGATAAGTCGAGACGCAGGAGATGTCTTCGTGATGAAATCAAAACTTCGATCATCGTACACATTGATTTCAACAGGCACTACTTCGCCCATTCGCTCACGTGTCTTCTCGTTGAATTGATTAACGAATTCACCAATATTGATACCTGCTTGTCCAAGTACTGGTCCTAAAGGAGGAGCTGGCGTTGCCTTTCCTCCTGTAGCTTGTACCTTTATTTTTTTAACTAGTTTTTTAGCCACAGTATGTTTATTTAAATTATTTTATGAGTTGTCCGTCCATAGTCGGACTTCTCTAGAAGCCCGCGTATCGTACAAGAGAAATTGCCTTTTTGCAAGATTCTGTATTCTTTATATTTAAAAAGGGATAAATTCTCTGAAGAGCGCGAAGTTTAGGAATTTTCTAAAAGAGGCGTAGTAAACCTACGACGACTGAAGAAAATTCCGTAACGACAATGCTATTCAAGAATTTAAATCTTTTTAACTTGAAGGAAGTCGAGTTCCACTGGTGTCTCCCGCCCAAACATAGACACAAGCACCTTCACCTTTCCTCGTGCGCTATCAATCTCACCCACCTTCCCTTCAAGCTCTTTGAATGGACCATCAACAATTGACACAAGGTCGTCAATAGCGAGATCTACATGGTGCTTTGGCGCATCTTCACGCATACGGTTCATGAGTGCATCAAGCTCTTCTTTGCGGAGCGGTACTGGTTGTGTTCCACTTCCGACGAATCCTGTTACCCGAGGGGTGTTACGAACCACATACCATGAATCATCAGTTACAATCATGTCTACAAGTACGTAGCCAGGGTAGATACGCTCTTCTTCAGTAATACGCTTTCCACCTTTCACGCGAATCTTTTTCTCAGTTGGAACAACGACTTCGAAGATACGATCTTCCATACCAAGAGACTCAATACGTTGCTTCAAGTTACGTGCAACTGCATTTTCATATCCTGAGTATGTATGAATCGCATACCAGTGTCGTTCCCCGTTTGTTTGTTGTTTAGCCATGCCAGTTTTTGTTATGAGCGTAGCAATTTAGAAAAACTAGGCCGTCATTTCAAGCTATTCTTAATGCCTTGAAATGACGCCAGGCTCTAAAGCTACTGTCTCGTCTGTATTCTTATTAATGAGTCCTTACTACCTTCAACTTGTTATGAAGAGCGTTTGTTACTGATTCGTATCCCTACTTAATAAACCAGTCCAATCCCTTCGAAAATCCAAAGTCAAATACACCAACAATAAGGGCAACGATGATTGAAATAGCAATCACAAGCGCAGTATACACAGCTGATTGCGTATGTGTCGGCCATGATACATGCTTCAGTTCAGCAATAGTATCTTTTATGTAGTTAATAAATTGATTCATGATGTATGCAATAATTAAGCAAAATTAAAACGCCCCTTCGGGCGATTACGTATCAATAATACGCCAGACTCTAGAATTGTCAAATTACAGAAAAAGGCACCCTATGGTGCCTTTTTCTGTGAAAATATACCTCCTCAAGTTATCGAGTCCAGCGATTGCCTCTACGTACCTTACGACAAAATGTGATACACGTCCTTACAGGAGCTGTTCAGGTTGTATGATAATTTTCACAAATTATCGACAACCTCTTGCAAAAGTGCCTGGCACTTTTTCACTCGCTTTGTCCTCGAATGTATCTACATTTTCCTGTATAAGTTCGCAATAGTCGCTTCGCTCGTTTGCTTACTTAATCTCGTACGAAATATTTACCTGAGCAGTAATTGTGTTCTCTCCGAGTGGAAGAACAGCCGGTTGACCCATCGACATATCACTTTCCGCCTTCATCATCATACTGTCAGCAGCTCCGTATCCATATGGCATTGGATACCCACCCTGTTCTTCCCAGTATCCATTCATACGAACAATGTGTGCTCCGAGATTCTTCGCAAGTTCTTTTGCTTTTTCTTTCGCGTCAGCAATTGCTTTTTCTCGAGCTTCTGCCATGAGTTTTTCCTCATCATCAATCGTAAATGAGAGTCCACTCACGTTTAGCGCTCCTTTACTTCCTACACCAGACACCAACTCTCCTGCCTTGTCAGTATCTCGCACCTTCACGGTAACATTTTGGCTTACTTGATACCCAACGAGCTTTGGCTCTCCAACTTGTGGAGAACATCCCCATTGTGTACAAACACTTTCAGGATACTCATAGCGAGGGCTCAACGTGTAGTACTCATTTTTTATATCTTTTTCATCAACCCCAGCCTCTTTAAGGTAGTCCATCACTGCCTTCATGGTTTCGCTTGATTTGTCTTGCGCGGTCTTTGCATCAGCTTCCTTCGCCTCTATAGTAAAGCTAAAGGTTGCAATATCAGGTTTTGCAAATACTTCTCCCTTTCCAACTACTGAAATTGAAGTTGGCCCAGAATACATATATCGTGTTTGCTTGATAGTTGCATAGGTATATGCCATAAGCGCAACAACGACCATCACTCCAGCGAGTGCAACAATTTTCTTCATATATGGTTCTTGTAACATAGATAAAATCCCTTCTTATATATTAGTAATCTCTATAATCGTACACTACCCACTACCAAAGATCAAAAGGCCCTACCAAAGATTCTGGAAAAATATAAACCCACGCAAAAATATGTTTTTATTGCTACACACTCGGCCGTATTCTGCAGTGTCTTCTTCACTCACTCCTGAACCCAGACTCTGATCTTCCATAAAGTGGTACATGATTGATTTCTCGTTTTCCACATGATCAAGTGAAAGGGCGTGGCCAAATTCATGCGCAAGTACAATTACAAGCTCTTCCTCAGAATCAAATTGATACACATGGATCCCCTCTCCCGTATAGTCTCCCTGCGCAAATTCTTTCACTTCATTAAATTGGGCATTATATTCTTCAACAATAGTATTGTAGTCAGTTGCGAGTGAATTGCCACGAGCACCAATATCATTGAGTTGTGTAACGAGCGTATTCAGTCTCTGTGTTGTTTCCTCTAACTTTTTTTGTTCGCGCGTCAGTTCCTGTGCGGTGGTACGCAAGTCTTGAATGACTGATTCAGGTGCACCACCTTGAGCATTCCAATCGGCAACTACCCCATTGTATGCAGTAAGTTTTGACTCGTATGCAATAACTTGCGCTTCGTATGATTTCTTTAACCCACGAAACTCAGTAATGAGTTGTTCGTACTGGCGCGCCACTGCTTCGTTCATACCTTCTTTTGCATCAAGATCTTCCCGGAGTTCAGCTTCAATGTCTGCATTTTGTTGACGCTCATCAAACACAAGATTGATAGGAAAATCTGCATGTTCGTCATACACAAAAAGTTCAGCATTAAGTGGCTTTTCCCATACTGCTTCTGCGCGCGCTGCTATGCGTCGTAATTCGTCAGGACTCGTATCAAACCGCTCATCAACAACACCAATACGATAATGAATCGGTACCTTACACGCATAGTCAAAAATACTGAACCAGTAGCTGCTCCCGAAGAGTACTGTAATGAGTGTAAGTATAAGAATCCCGAGACGCATATCTAAGATAGTATAGCAAAAACACCTACAAATCCTTAATGACCATAGTGTCTGTAACACTGTATTTAAAAATCCTCAGGATCGAGTAGAGTTCGATGCTAAACAAATTTTCCATAGGAGAGTACCCGTAGTAGATCATCAAAATTAAACAAATAAAAATGCCTCAGCTACGAGGCGTCGAGTTTCAAAAATACGAAGCGTATATTAAATACGATGAGTTTTTTTGAAATGAAGACAACAACGTAGGTGGGGTATTTTTACTTGTTTAATCACCAGTTGAGGGCACCTCCAGTCTTATACTCCGTAACTCGCGTCTCAAAGAAATTCTTCTCTTTAGGGAGATCTATTGCCTCACTCATCCATGGGAATGGGTTCGTCACACCAAATTGTACGGGGAGCCCCACGCGTTCAAGTCGACGATCTGCAATATGTTCAATGTATTGCTTGAATCCTGCAGCATTCATACCAAAGATACCAGCTGGGAACACCTCCTGCGCATACGTATACTCAAGACGTGCTGCTTCCCGAATATATCCGACGATTTTATCTTGGAACTCCTGCGTCCATAACTCAGGTTGCTCTTCACGAATCGTATTGATGAGCTGACAACCAAAATTAAGGTGCATTGATTCGTCACGCATAATGTACTGGATCTGTTCTGCGGACCCTGTGAGCTTGTGTTGACGTTGGAATCCAAACACTACCGCAAAGGAACTATAAAAGAAGATCCCTTCCATAATAAGTGAAAAGACACAGAGGTTCTCGAGATATTTTTGATCGTTTGCAAATGTTCCTGTTTTAAATGTTGGATCAAAAATCCCATCATTAAAATTTAAGATGAAGCTAGCTTTATTGTAGATTGCATCTCGCTCACGATACATGTTAAAGATCTTGGATTCATCCATGGCGAGTGACTCAACAATGTACTGATATGCGTGGGTATGAATAGCCTCTTCGTATGCTTGACGGAGGAGGTACATACGAATCTCTGGGCTCGTGATGTGGCGATACGTAGCTATCACGATATTATTTGCAGCGATTGAGTCAGCTGTCGTGAAGAATCCGAGTACTGTTTCAAATGCATGTCGTTCATCTTCAGTGAGAATTGTCTTTGATTTCCACTGCTCAATATCAAGCTGCATACTGATTTCTGTAGGAAGCCAGTGGTTTGCATTTGCGGCATTGTAGTATTGCCAAGCCCATTCATGCTTCATTGGGTAAAGCTGGATCACATCAGCGTCAGCGCCATTTATGGCGCGACGCTGATTGATATCAACTGGTGGTGCATATTTAACGAGTGACATGCTAGTTTTGTTTATCTCTATATTAATGGTCAATAAAATTGATGCTGTGGGCTATTCATTCCTCTAGAACGAGCATCTATCTAGAGGCTCGTTCTATCGCTATTGGCTTTCCGTATTACTGGCACGATTCACAAATTGCATCTTCAGCAACATGTAATTTCACTTTTTGACTTTGCTTCGCTTCAACTGCTTGAGCTTCTCTAATCTCCTTTGTGAAGGGGGATGGTGTCGCAATTTGTGAGAGTATCGGTGCCTCTACTTTCTGTGCCATTGGCTGAACCTCGGATTTTACAAATGCAGTTCCTGCGACGACCGTTGGAGTGAAGGCTGCATCTTGCTTCGTATCTCCACTTGTATCTTTGCGAAGGTGTGTCCCTGCTGTACCGTCAGTCGATTTCTCCACCTGTGTCGCTGCTAGAGATCGTAAGTAATACGTTGTCTTGAGGCCTGCCTCCCACGCATACATATAGAGCTCAGAAAGTTCTTGGCCTGACGTACCACTAAAGAAGATATTGAGCGATTGTGATTGGTCGATCCACTTCCCTCGCGATGCTGCCGCCTTCACAATCCAGCGCATATCAATTTCAAATGTCTCTTTATATTTGAATTTCAGATCCACAGGGACACTCGGTATATCGACAAGGCTGCCGTCGTTGTATTTAATTGCAGCAAGCATGTCTGGGGTCCAGAGACCAATTTTTTTCAGATCTTCAACAAGAAACTGGTTCACAATAACAAAGTCACCTGAAATATTTGATTTCACGTAGATGTTTTTGTAGATTGGTTCGTTGCCCGGAATCACACCAACGATGTTTGCAATCGTTGCGGTAGGCGCAATAGCCATGGTGTTTGAGTTGCGCATACCATACTGCTTCACTGCCTCACGCACGACACTCCAATCAAGTCGTTCGGTGCGATCAGTACCAGTCGGAATACCTCGTTCTTCTTCAAGAAGCGCAATTGTGTCTACTGGGAAAATACCCCGATCCCACTTTGATCCCTTAAAACTTTGATAGCTCCCTCGTTCACGAGCTAATTCAGTAGACGCAAGGATCGCGTAGTACGAAATCATCTCCATCGATGCGTCTGAAAATTCCACACATGCCTCAGAGGCAAACGGGATGTTCTGCATGTAGAGTGAGTCCTGGAATCCCATAATGCCGAGTCCAACCGGACGATGCTTCATATTTGAATTTCGTGCTTCTACGGTCGGATAGAAGTTGAGATCGATCACGTTGTCGAGCATGCGCATTGCAACTCCAATCGTGTGCTTCACCATTGCTTCATCGAACTTTCCGTTCACCATATGGAGTGGATAGTTGATAGAACCTAAGTTACATACCGCAGTTTCATCTGCTGACGTATTGAGGGTTATCTCAGTACAAAGATTTGAACTGTGTACGACCCCAGCATGATCTTGTGGTGAACGAATATTTGACGGATCTTTAAAGGTAATCCATGGATGCCCTGTCTCAAAAAGCATTCCAAGCATTTTCTTCCACAAATCTCGAGCCTTCAATTGCTTAAAGTGCTTAATTTCTCCGCGAGCTGCCATTTCTTCATACTTTTCGTAGAGCTCTTCAAATCGCTTTCCGTATGTCTCGGTGAGATCAACAGCCTCATCAGGAGAGAGGAGCACCCAATCCCCATCTTCACGCACTCGCTTCATAAAGAGGTCAGATACCCATGAGGCGGTATTCATGTCATGTGTACGACGTCGTTCATCTCCTGTGTTTTTGCGAAGTTCAAGAAAATCCTCAAAATCAATATGCCAATTCTCCATGTATACACACGTCGCTCCACGTCGTCGCCCTGAGCGATTAATTGCAACCGTTACATCGTTTGCAATCTTTAAAAATGGAATAGTTCCTTGTGAGGTAATACCTGCAGCTTTAATTTCTGCACCCATACCCCGAAGCTTGCTCCATGCAGTTCCAATACCTCCTGCCCACTTTGAAAGCATCGCATTATCGCCATAGACCTTAAATATATGCTTGAGATCATCTTCCACAATATTGAGATAGCATGAAGAAAGTTGTGGATGTGGGGTACCGGCATGAAAAAGTGTTGGGGTAGATGGTACGAAGTGCATCTGTGACATCACTGTATAGAACTCAATCGCACGCGCTTCCTTATCCTTCTCATTCAAAGCAAGACCCATCGCAATACGCATCCACATCATTTGTGGTGTTTCAATGACCCCCTTACCCTCAACGCGCACAAAATATCGGTCATGGAGTGTCTCAACTCCAAGATATTTAAAGAGATCATCACGACTAGGTTCAAGTGCGGCTGCAAGCGCTTCGAGGTTGTACCCAAGCATTGTTGCGTCATACTTCTTTGCCTCCACACCAATCTTAATATTTCGGGGAAATGCATTCTTATATGCAATGAGCCGTTCAGCAGAAGATGCCCCATTCATGTTTCCGATAGCTTCGTCAGCAATACGGCGGGTAAGCTGTCGTGCTGAGACGACTGAAAATGCTGGATCTTGTTCGATACGTGAGCGCAATACCAATGTCACAAGCTTCGCCATTTCGCTCGTTTTAATCCCGTCATACACTTCTCGCTCCACTTGCGAAATAATGTCATCGATATCGATTTCAGACTCGTACCCTGTTGTAAATTCTGTGAGGTAGGTACGCATCTTTTCTCGAGAGAACTGTTCAATACTTCCATCGGTTCGTTGAATAGTCAGGCGCTGCTCTTCGATTTCTTTCACCACCTCCTGTTTTCGCTCTTCGCTTTGCTTGAAGCGATACAAGATATAGGCCTTCGCAACAGAGAAGTACCCCCGTTCCATAAGCGTATTCTCCACAAGATCTTGTACCTTCTCTACTGTTGGGCAATTAGTTTTTCCCTCACAAAGTGTTGTGAGACTTGCCACCACGCGGCCCGTCATTTGTTCAAGTACACTATCGTCAACAGGCACTTGTTCCGCAGCAAACGCCTTCTTCATTACAATGGCTATTTTCGATGCTTCAAAAGGTACAACAGTGCCATTTCTTTTAATGATTGTGGTGATCATAAACCGTATTTCGCTTAGGGTTAATAAGTTACCTCACATTTATGCGCGAAATGAAGAGGGATTTTTAACAGGCCACCTAATTTCTAAGTGGATTTATAAATTGATGCCTGGAACCGTCACACGAAGAGCATTAGCGTGTGTTACTCCCATGATACCACGCAGTAAAAAATTACAAATTATGGCTTACCTTGTATAAAACAGTAGCGACTGTTCAGATAATATAGGTTTTCCCTAGGGAGGGACTTTTCTTCCAAAGAACAAGACTGTGGATAGCAATAAATACCAAACCTTCGCAAGACTTGCGGTTGTTTTGTATCTGTATTCGAGTGCATAAAAAATCACTCCGTTCTGATACGGAGTGATTTTTTATTCCTGCTATTACTTCTTGAGTGCGTCTCGTATCTCACGGAGTAATACCACTTCTTCACTGGGCTCAGGGGCTTTTTTGTCTTCGATTTCTTGCTTCTTTTCAAAACGATGGAGTGTACGGAGTGCAAGAAATACGACAAATGCAATGATAATAAAATCAACGATTGCCTGCATAAATTTGCCATATGCGATTGTTGCCTCCCCTACTTGAAATGCCCAACCGGTGAAGTTCACACCCCCGAGGAGCAGCCCTATTGCTGGCATAATCACGGTATCCACGAGTGATGAAACGATTTTTCCAAATGCGCCTCCAATAATGACCGCAACCGCAAGATCAATAACGTTTCCGCGTACAGCGAAAGCTTTAAATTCTTCAATGAATGATTTCATGATGTATGTATATTATGTATGACTATCTACGTGACTATGGCCGTGAGTACTGTGACTATCCTCCTCGACACTTCGTGTATGATACCACCATGCAGCAATAAGTGTCGTGAGTGGAACAGCAAGTATCAAACCAATACTACCGACCATAATACGAATGAGTTCAACTGCAACCACCTCTTGATTCAGTGAGAGCACGATACCTGAATGTGCCTGTACCATAAGTAGCACGAGTGGGAGTGATGTGCCAATATACGCGAGTGAAAGTGTGTTTACTAAAGAACCAATATGGTCACGTCCCACTCGGAGTGCGCGCGTATACAGCTCACCAAATGAAAGTTGTTTGTTTGCACGACGCAATTCTGCCACCACCGATGCTTGGGTGATAGACACATCATCAAGAATACCAAGAATTCCAATAATAATACTGCCAAGGAGAATGCCCCCAAAATCTAAACTCCCCTGCGTACTAAAATTGAGATAAATAGCTTCATCAGAACTGAGGCCGGTAAACCGCGCGAGCGTCACCCATGTTGTAGCGATCAAACCAGTCAAGAGTACCGCACCGAACGTCCCAAAAAACGCAATGATTGAGCGGCTCTTGTATCCATGCGTCAGAAAAAGCGTCAGCGCGAGAATTGGTCCTGCAACACAAATACTCACGAGTACAGGCGAGTATCCTTTCAGTAGTAATGGGACTAGGATTCCAAACAGCACACCAATACTCAGCGCGAGACTAAGAAGCGCGCGCATGCCGTGGAGACCAGCAAAAATAAGAAGGACCGTAACAAAAAGAGCTCCCAGGGTGAGGAGTGGCCACTTCCGGTCAACATCTTTGAGTACAAAGAACTCATCGCCATTAATGGTGACGATATGATTCACATACACTTGATCCCCTTCTGTGAGGCGGACAAAATCATTTTCAAGAGTAACCACAGCATCCTTCTTTGTTCCGCTCAGAATACGTACCTGAATTTCCTGCACAAGCGCATTCGTGTCGGTACCAATAATATCTCGAACCTCTTCATGAAGAACCGATACTACCTCTGCGCGTACGGTCGCTACCAAATCTTGGTGTAACTCCTGCGCCTGCGCCTGTCCACCAATAAGAAGGGCTAGGCATAGTAAAAATACTCTCATAGAGATGAGTATACCTTCATGCTGCACACTTCGTACAGACCCCATCATAGGTCACCGTATGTTCGCCGATAGTGTCAAAATCAAGATGGGACGGCACGCTCGCAAATGTCTCTTTTGTACATGGAATATGGACCGTATGACCACACATACCACATACGATATGGTGATGATGGCCATGTGACAGCGCATAGCGTGTCGGGATACCAGACACAATAATCTCTTCTACGAGGCGCAATTTCTTGAGGAGCGCAACGACCCGGTACACACTCACCTCATCAACTGACACACGTAGGACCATATCTTGTATAGCAAGTGGTTCCTGCGCCGATACTAATACGGAAATGATTTGTTTTCGCGCGTTAGTAACTCGAGCTCCCGATGCTTGCAGCTGTTCGAGTATGTGTGTATGCATGTCCCCTGCTCTTGTTTTCATAATACGCACATGATATCTTATTGCAAATAATTTGCAATAAGATATCATGTGCGTATGTTTATAGAAATGATTATAGCCGGACTTGGAGTTTCAGTACTATCTCTTATTGGTGTTCTCTTTTTTGGAGAACGTGGTCACATGCTTGGTACACATCGTTTTATTCTCCCGACTGCGGTGGGTGTATTTCTTGGCATGGTCTTTTTTGAGCTCATTCCCGAAACGCTCGAAGCTTCAGCTGCCTGGGGCCCAGTTGCAATTGCTATTGGTTTCCTTGGCTTTTACCTCCTCTCACATTTCCTTGAGACTTTTCATCACCACCATGTAGACGCACATGACCACTGCCATTCAAACGGCGCACAAAAACTGCTTATTGGAGACGCTATCCACAACATGGCAGACGGCATTGTAATTGCTACCGCTTTTATGATTAATCCAATGGTAGGAGTCCTCACCACGATTGGTATTGCTCTTCATGAAATCCCCCAAGAAATTGCTGAATTTGGTGTACTCATGCAATCAGGATACACACGATCTAAAGCGCTTGCACTCAACTTTATATCTTCACTCAGTGTTATTGTTGGTATCGTCGTGACCTACTTTTTTGCGCACACCGTAACTGAGTACGTATTTATACTGACCGGTATTGCAGCAGGAAATCTCTTATATATTGCAACGACCGATCTTATCCCCGAGCTTCGCCACTCACATCGCGATCATTTCTATACCACATTTCTTGCCACAGTCACTGGATTAATCCTTATTGCAGGTCTCATCACATACACTCATGAAACCTTTGGGGGACATGCGCACGAGGACGAGCACACAGAAGAAGATACTCACGGACATGCAACACACGAGGAGGAATCACACTTACACACCAAAATATAACTTTGCGCTGTAATACCCAAGACCAAGACCAATCGCGAAGATGAGAAGCATCCCTCCAAAAATTTCAGTTGAATCCATTACTGGTAAGTGTATCAAACTTCCCTTTACCGTATCAAGACCAGATACGACTGTCTTTGACAAGAATAAAAAATCGGGTTATACATATGTGCTTCAACGGAAATCATTTTAAATTGTTTCAATGATACGAGCACTGTGGACGCTATAGATATAGCTTCCAGATTGCTCGTTTTATTATGAACGAGCCATTCAAAAGCATCCTGTTTTTGAATGGAACCAACACGGAGCAGAGAAAAATGGAGATCCAACCAATTGCCACCCTTCAACGGGATGGGCATGTTCAACAACCACTGGGCACCCAGGGAACTTCCGCCTTGAGTGCGCAAACAAGAAAGCAGGCGCGTCCGGGCATGTATTGCCCTCCCACGCTTCTCAATTTCTGGAGAAAGACTTTTGAATACCTTGGCGAAGCGCAGTAAAGGCGTTGCCTGGGGATTCAAAAAGGCCGCCGCACACCCAAGTGCATGGCGGCTTTTTTAATGCCTACTGATATAAAAAAGGAAACGGCCACCTCCCATGGGAGGTGGCCGAAGCTCTTGATACAGTGCTCATGCCTTTCCACGCACAAACTCGTGTGAAGTGACCATCTCGTTCGGTACAAACACACTACCGTCCGTTGCCACAAGCGCAAAAAGCGGTGGAAATGAGCATCCGAAGAGAAGTCCGAGTGAACGAAAAAAGAAGGTGCGAAAATTATGGTCTTCCCGCACTTCACTCATTCCAGCTGGGTTGAACCGCGCTTGATACGCTGCATACACATTTTTCCACCCGTACGACATTGTGCCTACCTTGGTGTACCCGCGGGGATCAAGACCTGCCGTCTCGTCTTTGATATGCAACTCTATGCCGCAAGTAAAGGCGAAGGCGAATAAATTCATGAGATCCATGTTACTTTCTCCTCGTGAACTCGTAGGACGTCCCTACGTACTGCGTACGCTAGCACATTCTATTTTGAGTGTCGATATGCTTTTGCATACATATATCATCCGCGAGGACTACATTTTCATGCTTGCATGTTCAGCATAGAGCACCTTCAGTTTTTCAAGTCCTCGGCAGGATTGCACTGCAACCGTATTGCGTGACTGTCCAGTAATGAGAGCTATTTCTTTCAGTGACATATCTTGCAAGTATCGCATCCGCATCACCTTTTGATATAAAACGGGCAGGTCCGATATAAGTAGTGCGATCTGTTTCCCATCATAGATTTCTTGAATTCGTATCGTTTCGTCAATATGTGGTTCAAATCCTTTTTCAAGAAGTAAATCAAGAGAAACAGGTTTCTTCTTTCGATATTCGTCGATAATAAGAGCTTTTAAAATGTGGTACAGAAAAGCTTCCATCACGACAATATCTCCACCTTTTACCATATACTTCCAGGTCTTATGGAAGGTATTTTGTATTAAATCCTGACTTAATGCCTTGTTGTGTGTACGCATAAATGCATACCGACTCAGACCTTTTTCAAAGTCATTATATCCAGCAGTTAAAAGACCTCGTTGACGCTTCTGTTGTTTGGGGGTTGTCATGTATAACATATGCAGTTTTGGAAACGCTTTAATTACTAAAATATGACAATCGGGATGTTCTTTGTGGGAAAATTCCTCTGTATGTATGGATAGAATCAGGAGAGTAGAGATTCTTTTGTATTACAGAAATATTACAAAATACCACGGTATCAAGTAATCTTTATGATACCTAACTATACCACAAATACATGCCCTATGGTGAAAACATCTTCCCCCACAAACTTCCCGTGCAACAGTTCAGAGTGAGGCACGGCTACGTTTAGTACGCATTACTATTAACCTTAAAAAAATATATGGGAGTCATTTTATGGATCATCTTTGGGGCACTCGTTGGATGGATCGCATCGTTAATTATGGGAACTGACTCACAGCAAGGAGCATTGCTCAATGTGGGTATTGGCATTATCGGTGCACTCGTTGGCGGATGGTTAATGAGTTTTATCGGTCAGACAGGTATTACTGGATTTAATCTGTACAGTTTCCTTGTAGCACTTGTAGGGGCAGTAGTACTTATTGCCGGTTTACAATTTATTCAACGCACTACCTAAACAGGAAGTCTACACCTATTATTCATAGCGTATGTAACTATATGGATTCAAAAATTGCACCGAGCACTCAACCTATCTATCGAGGTGTTCAATTCGTCTGGTTTGTTTTTGGTATTCTAGAAACAATCCTTGCACTGAGACTCATACTGAAAGCACTTGGAGCAAATCCAGTTTCAGGATTTGCAAACTTTGTGTACTCACTTACCTACCCATTTGTCGCACCATTTCAAAGTGTCTTCAATACCACAAACATTACAGGAAGCACGCTTGAATGGACAACGCTTCTCGCCTTAGTGGTGTACTGGATTCTTGCAATAATACTCATCCAACTACTACTTATGGGTAAATCTGTATCAACAAAAGAAGCGTCCTTCAAGCTTAGAGAACAAGAACTCTAAGATTTACCTGACTGCAACTAAAACTAATCCCCTTCCACACGGAAATAATATTATGATTAAAGCAAAAAAATACCGAAGCCCGCCACACCTGATGACGATTTCTTCGGACGTATTTGGGACGAAAGTTGGATATACATTAAAACCATTGTTGACGTCGTTCATGAGCCTGTACTCATCCTCAACGATAAATTATGTGTGATGGCAGCCAACGATCCGTTCTACCGCATGTTTCAAGTTGACTCGAAGAATACCGAAGATAAACTCGTGTACAAACTTGGAAATGGGCAATGGAACATCCCCGCACTTCGTGAGCTCCTTGAAGAAATCTTGCCGAACAATACATTCTTCAACGGCTTTCAAGTGACGCACGCATTTCCGATTATTGGAAATAAAGTAATGATGTTGAATGCGCGTGAAATTCATTTTCAAAATAACAAAAAAACAAATCACATACCTCGTATCATTCTCCTTGCAATTGAAGATGTGACAGACATGATGGCGGTTGCAGACTCACTCGCAAACCATGTACGTGAATTTGAAGCAATATACAGCGCTCGTACGGAAGAACTCGAGAAAAAAGTTGCACTCCTTCTCGAGGAGCGCATACGATTAAAAAAATAAAATAGTATCCTTATGGATCCATACGCCTTAGAAAAACTAACCCATAGTATGAGTGCTGACCAAATACAAATGCTTCGCGCACTCGGCATGATTGTGTGAAAATCACCATCGAACTAAGAGATGGGCTTGATCCACATCGCACATAAATGACCTTGCTTCTCCAGGTCTTTTATGTGTGTCTCTTTCCGAGCATAATTGCGAGAACAATGGCTATGTTCGCAATACACAAATAGAGTGGGAATAGTACGAGAGCAAATTCATACGTACCTACTGCAGCTAGATTGAATACACTCGCAACGATACCGAGAGTCCACATGAGCGCTGTCTCACTCTCTGGATACCGGTATGCTTTCACCACGATCATAATTACTCCAATAATTTCAGCAATAAGAACACAGATGAGTGCTGCCAGTGGGGACGTGAGAGTGACCCAAAGCACAATACCGAGTAAGGCGAGCCCAAGACCTAGAATATTACTCTTTGTAACACCTCCATATCCACCACCCTTTCGTAATGAGAGCGAGAAGATAATGACATTATTACAAATAAACCATCCGGCAAAAAAGAGTGATGCCTGTGCACCGAGCGCATACTGGCTCGCAAACGAGATGACACTTATGACGAGAAAAATAAACCATGCAATCCTATGCGGTTTTGTTTTTTTCGTATAAGTATCTTGTATATATGCAGCTGCACCAACAACCCCGAGTATACTCGCAACTATTCCATAGGTACTTTCCATACAAAAAGCATAGCATGGGGTGAGGACACTTTATAAGAGAGGGTTGTTACATGTGCGGCTAGAGAGAAGGATCGGCGTCCAACTCTTGATTACTATTTATTGACCATTGTGGGTAAGGTCATGCCTTTAACCATCCCTCAAGTGCTTTGTTGTTTACAACATCTGAGTACCCCATTTCATAAGTCTTCTGCAATTTCTTTGCATTTCTTGTGAGCAATTTTGATGGGATTTTAGGGTTTGAAATTACAAACACCTGACCGTCTTTATATTTAGGCAGCGTACCCATTATTGTCCTGCAGTCTATGACGAGCACTTTGTCAGCATCAAGCTCTATTGCCTTATCAATCATCTTTTTAAGTTGGGAGAAGGTTGACCCATCTACATACTGAGACCCGCCCAAGGAAATTTTTCTCTTGTAAAAATACGGGATTGCTTTTGTTGCTCGTAAAACTTCAAACACGTCTACATTATCTCTGTTTGAGAAGTATCGTATTTCACCACTTCCCAAATCTTTAATTGGAATGTAGTAAGAGGACGTTGTTAATGAAAGTTTCTCCAAATCCAAGGGCTGTTGTTGTTTGAACACTACGTCAATAAGATAATCTATGTCCATAATCTTGTTGAGACGTAGAAAGGAAATGAATTTTGGTGTAGCAAGAAGTTCAACTGCAATCTTTTTTATTGCTTCATATTGTTGTGTTAGATAGTAGAGTGCGAAGCCAGCACTACCTGAACCTGCAATAATCACATCTGGGGAGATGAAGTTGAGTTCTCGGGCAAATGGCTACTAATACACCCCCAGTGTAACCACACCTCATTCCCCCACCCGAGCACACAATGGCAATTTTCTGGTTCATTTAATTTCAAAAGTATACCAAAATTAATTCTCACTATGCCACCACTTCGCTGGAACCAAAATGTCCACTGTTTAGGGGACATTTTAGATTTATTC